>Ga0080003_1000386_pt1 | contig 29867 bp, 33 predicted proteins | sample JossMetagenome_FD_69206 | JGI IMG/M metagenome (GOLD analysis project Ga0080003, IMG submission 69206) | Hot spring microbial communities from Joseph's Coat, Yellowstone National Park, USA - JC2_E (SPADES assembly) (version 2) | ecosystem: Environmental > Aquatic > Thermal springs > Hot (42-90C)...
TACTAAGTGCCTGAACTCCAGCGGAAGAGTTGAAGGACGGAACCGGTACCTTCATCCCGGAGGGAATGTAGCCGGTGAACATGATGTTGAACCCAGGAATTCCCCCCGTGGTATTGCCTGACAGAGCGGGATCCCTGGAATAATACCAGCCGAAGACCGCTGGAAAAGCGTCGATGATGCCGTGGGACACGTGATCATCTATGAGGAAACCGTACTTCGTCAGGCCGTGACTGGTGAGGAATTGATCTGCATAAATAACGTCAGTCCAATTGTTCCACTCAGCCGGATTGAAGGGAACGTGGTATTGCTGATAGAACTCGTTGGCCAACGTCTGGTTCTGGAATATGGAAACCCTATAGGCCATCAGGTAGACAGCTGTCTCATAGACCACTCCTACAGTCTCGGTCTGCCCCGTAGACACGTTATATATTACTCCCCCGAAGTCCTCCTGTGGAGTTATCAGCTCTGAAGTGTTGAAGCCGGTGAGGGGTAGCAGATAGGGAGCTACTCTCTGTGCTGAGGTGGAGGTGTAGCCTATTATGTCGTACTGTGTGGAGTGGGCAGTGAGCGCGGTCAGCTCTTTCTGTATGTATTCGCTGAAGGGGAACGTGACGACCTGCACGTAGACGTTGGGATGCATCTGGTGGAAGAGGTTACCTGCGTACTGAATGAAGTTGGCTGATTGCCCTGAGAAAGTCACCACGGTTATGGTGACGTTCGTGGCGTTACCCACAACCGGTGGTGTCGTAGTAATATTAGTCGGACTAGTAGTGGTGCTTGTAGTGTGGGGTCTGGACGTTAACTCCACCACTGCTAACGCTGCCACAATCACGATGACAACTACTATTACGGCTACTAACCTACCAGATATACCTTTCATATGCGGGATTTGTTGAAACGAGATTATAAAACTGAAGGGACTAGATTATATTTAGCTATATAGAGCTACAGACGTTTATTGGCAGTTTCATAGATGTCCCTGGAATTTACCTCCTAAAGTTAATGTACCACGAATAATCACGGAGGGACGTTTATAAAAAAGATCACTTTTTCGACAACACCAGCGCTGTCAAAACCACAATCAGTAGAATATCTAGGCCGAAAGTGAATATCACGTAGGAATTTATGGCTGGGAGCGGCTTGCCTAACACGGGGGCTGGATAAACTCTAGATTCTGTTAAGAGCAGATAATTCACCAATGCAAACACTAACGCAGGATTGTATAACCATCTTATCCCTATGAAGATCATCACGGCCCCTACGATCGCTAACACGGCATCGACGAAGAAAAACTGGCCCACTAGAGGGAGATGGCGTAATAGAGCTGATCCGAGGAAAAAGTGCAACGCTGCCCAAGCCAACAGGAGTACACCGCCGAATATCTTGAGTATCTTTTCCTGAGTTGACACAGTGCTCATATCGAGCTGTCTTAGGATGTATCTTTAAAAATAGTTTTTCCCAAATCTAGACAACTTTCAAATCTTTTTATGATTACATTTTCTAAAGGACTATTTATTTGGACAGTAAAGAATTTAGATCATCTTCCAATTTGGGTAAAAGTTTTTTAAAACGTGGGGTAAAGTTCATTAGATCAACTATGAGAGGCGGAAAAGGACTGAGCGGCGTAAAGCTGGGAATAATTGCTTTGGTAGTGGTAGTATTAATAGTGGGAGGGGTCTTCATGGCTATGGCGTTATCACACGCTCCCACAGCTAAGACGACCTCCACTTCGACCATGACTAGTTCGTCAGGAAGCTCTTCCTCGGGTAGTTCCGGAGGCTCCTCTGGAGGCTCCAGTAGCTCTGGCTCCTCTGGCGGGTCTGGTTACAGCTGGGGTTAGGGAGATCCTTTATCCTTAAGCTTTACAATATTTTTATTTATTTTAAAAATTAGGTTAAAATAGTAAGCTCTGATGCTGTGGACAATTTTAGAGTGTATCGGAAAAATTTATAAAATGCAGAGCTTATCCGTTGCAGAGATCATGAGACAAACTGCAGGAATCCTAATCCTCTTGACCCTATTGAGCCCAGCCCTGTTAATTGTTACCCACACAAGTTCTAACGCCTCTCAAAACATGTTCAACGTGACTTTTCAGGAACAGGGTCTACCCTCAGGTACCCAATGGTCTGTGACCCTCAACGGTACTACCAAGACCTCCACGGGGAGTCAGATAACGTTCCAAGTAAAGGGAGGAAAGTACGAGTACTCCGTGGGTCAAGTGACAGGATTCCAGGCTGAGGCTCCCTCAGGTGTAATCTTCGTTAATGGAACCACGAGTGTGAGAGTCGAGTTTCTACCTCTGGTGTTTCTGCCCACCCCGTCAGTGAAGCTCTACTATGCAAACGGTTCACCGATACTCAACTTCCAGGTCCAGGTTAACTCCTCCTTCACGATAAAGGTTACGGTTAACAATCAAGGGAATTACTCTGGGAAAGGTTACCTTCTGGTACTTGTCGAACCTTTAAACTTGACCAGGCAGTTCAACTACACTCTACCAGTGAACGGTTCCGCCACTTTTCAAGTCTCAATAACTCCTCCGCAAGCAGGTAGTTACACCGTCACTGTGAGCACTTACTCTGTGACGCCTCAGGGAGTACAGTTGGAGAAGGAGTCTTCCATCACCTTCACTGCTGTTAAGCCGACTCAAGTGTCCCCACCAACCAAGACCAACACTACGTCGACGACTACACCGAGCAATACCTCTAAGCCTACAAATCAGAGCAGTCCACCAGCTCCGCCCACTACCGGAGGAGGGCTCAATACCACACTGATAGTTGGGATAGTGGTTGTTTTAGTGATCGTGTTTGCTGTAGTACTCATCTTGAGGAGAAGATGACAAACCCGTTAAATTAGTTCTCCTAAAAGGCATATACTTAATTTTTTAAATTTCTACTGAATTTTCGCCTTTATGAGGTCCAACTTCATAGGAGCGTATTTATCCTGGGTCATGGACTCCTACGACCTAGGGGCAGTAGTGATCACTGCAACGATACTGGAAAAGGTCTTCTATCCCACCTTCGGTCTACTGGGAGCAGTCTTACCCATCATTTTCACTGTGGTGTCGAGGCCCCTTGGAGGTTTACTGTTCGGAATGCTGGCCGACCTTCAGGGGAGGAAGAAGGCCTTAATAGTTACCGTTTTGGGCTATTCCCTATCTATAGGCCTCACGGGTTTACTACCAGGGTATTATCAAATAGGGATATTGGCTGATCTCTATGTCCTTCCTAATTATGCTCTCGGCATTTAGATCCATACCTCAAGAAGTTAGAGAGGCGTCGGAAGTAGATGGATTAACCTTATCGCAATTCTACTTTAGAATAGCCTTACCAATGACTAGCAAAGCCTTTTTACTATCCTTTCTGTTGCAATTCATTCTAGCACTTGGTAATTTTGATACTCCTTATGTTCTTACTCAAGGAGGTCCGGGCTTTGCCTCAACTACTTTACCTCTTTTAGTATATGATGAGATCTTCCTTTTTGTTAATTTTTCAGGAGGCGAATTAGCTGCTGCACTCTTAGGTGCTATCTCAGTGATACCTGCACTTCTTATCCTACTACTCATAAAGAGCAAAAGGACACCGTTTCCTTCACCGAACTTTAAGATTCCTAACAATATCTTTAAAAATATAGTGTATGCTATGTCTATTTTTATAATTTTCCTTTTAGATTTTCCAGTATATTGGATGTTCCTTGTAGCATTAAGACCTAACATATATGACTTTAGATCTCCACCAGTTCTTTTACCCACTTCAATAGACCTGAAATACCTTTCTACGTGCTTCTCTTCATCTGTACCGTATTTAATAAGTAGTGTAGTAGTAGCCTTATTTGCATCGTTACTGACAATATTTCTAGCCTTACCATCTTCATATGAAATCGAGAGAAAAAGGGTATTGTGGCTTCTCTTAATTTCAATCTTTCTATATTCTTTACCTTCAACTTCATACATAATACCTCTTTACCTATTTTTCTCTAAGGTAGGATTGTTAAACACGTGGTGGGCTCTCATATTATCAACTCCAGTTTTTACAGCAACGTTTGCTGTGTGGATAATGTTTAATTTCTTTACTTCTTTTCCTAGAGCTTATGACGAGGCTGCTGAAGTTTTCGGAATTAAGAGAAAAATTATCAAGATAATTACACCACTCTCTAGAACTACTATTCTTTCAACGTTTCTACTTTCTTTCATATTTAATTGGCACTTGCTGTTCTATCCGCTGTTGCTGAGCGACACACCGTATAACATGGGGTTTCCACCTAAAGGTGCCGAAACGATAACCATCTTCGCACTGCAAGCTATAGGAGACGAAACGGTAAATTGGGCAGCTCTAGCTTCTTCCGCACTGATTGCAGCTTTACCAGTTATGGTTATAAGTTTCTTCACGATCGACAGGGTGATCAAAATCGATAGTAAGAGCGGTCTAAAATTCGTGTAAGGGGAAAATAGACGGATTAATTTAAAAAGAGATATATGGAATTTTTTAAGAATTGAAAATTTTACCTTTGTTCCCTAGCGCTTGTCTCTCCCTCTTCCGCCCATAAGTTCACTTTCTTTCCGGCTTGCGTAAGTACGTGCGGTTTATAGAATCTCAAATACAATGCATATCCTACTGCGAAGACTAAGTATACTATAGACGTTATTGCAGCCGGTGTTTCGGGGAATACTGGAGGCCATATGGATGCGTATAATGCATAGCCTAAGATCCCAGTAGCGACTAAAGGTGCTACATAGTGCTGTAGCGTATGTAAAATCGTATGAAACAGATCTTTATGCTTCTCCTTTAGCCTATAAAACAGTGTTATTAGCGACGTATTTAAGAGGAAATGCGTTAATACCATTCCGAAAAGAGCTATAGTGGTCAGGAATTCGAATGTATCTGCAAGAGCTTGTAACACTACACCGTTAGCTGTAGTGGTAGAGAGTGCCTGAATCGGGTTAAGCCCGTTAGCTGCGAACATACTAAAAGCTGTGATGATTGCGGATATTGACGAAGCTACACCTATGAACGCTAAAGCCCTATAGGGGGTATGGTACTTAGGGTGTATTTTAGCGAACCATTTAGGAATTACGCTGTCTCTAGCCATGGAAAAGTAAACTCTACCTGCGTTACTCTGCATCGATACGGCATCAGAAAAAGCGGAATTCATGGCTACTAAGAACAGTCCTAAAGAGCCTATTATTCCTAAATACAACCCCATAACTATTATGCCCGGTATTGTCTGGACGTCTGGATTAGGATTATTTGATAATGTGCTTAAGTTATTTACTCCCCAACCGACCACTATTGCGTAAGCCATCTCTGTCAGCACTGCCCCGACTATGAACACACCTAAACTCAGAGCCTTAAGTATCTGTCTTGGATGTTCCACCTCTTCACCCAATGGCGCAGAACCTCCATACCCTATAAAACTAGTAATAGAGAACACCATAGCTAGCCCTAGAGCTCCACCCGGACCGCCTAAGGGAGCAAACTCACTGGAGTATTGGGGCCATGCGAACGGGTTGAATACTGCTAACGTGTTATCAGGAGCTTTAGCTATCACTATTGCACCGATTACGGCTAAAAACCCTACTTCAAACAACGAGGCAAACTTTAGTACGCTTATCTGCGGTCTAATCCCTACTATTGCTAAAGTTATAGGGACTATTACAAAGATCAATATTAACGGCATCCATATCCACGACGGTAAAACTATGTGATAGTAATAATCTAAGAAGGCTGGTATTATAGCCCCTCCGATATAGGTCGGAATAGCAGCAGTGCTTGTAACTTGGTATAAAACGTATAATAACCCTACTATTGTAGCAGGAGTAGGACCAAAGGCGTTAGCTACGTATCCATAGTATCCTCCAGCACTTGAGTGTCTTTTAGCTAAGTGGTATAGTGTGTTAACCTCGAGATACATTGCTAGAGTTGCTAACAGAAACGCTAAAGGTGTTAGGGCGAAGGCATAAGCTATGGCCGATGTTATGAAAGCTACTACGTCGCAAGCCGGAGCCATAGCCGCTATTTCTTCAACTAACGCACCTAACGTGCTGACTTGTCCCTTCTTTAAACGCGGTACTTCTTGTTGGCTCATTGCGATTATTACTTAGGGTTACCCTATATTTATTTTTTTCGGGTTACCCTAATCTATTATTTGCTTTGTCAACTAACTAGTAAAAAGTATATTATTCTTTAAGATTTCCAATCGAGTTACTCTAACTTTATATGAAAAGAGCCTCCTCGCATAAGTAAAGAAGTCTTTAAGAGTAAAAACACTCCGTCATCAGAAAGTGAAAAGATACGAGCTAACATCCCATACCTAAAATATTTAAGTTATAACTTATTAGTTCTAGTTCGGAATAGTCAGATAAATCTAATTCTCAGTTTGATTTTTCCGTATTTTATTATAAATGAACTACCCTAAAACAGTAACATATAATTCACATTTTTTATCTTCTACTGTATTAATTAAAAAGGATCCAACTGATCCATGAGTATGAGTTTTTTTTAAATTCCCTGATGTAAGGCTCAAGGGGGAAATTTTTTAATTATAAACCTTTCTATTCTTTCTGATTCTTATCTCCTTAGCTTATTTAAAAAAGTAATAATTTCCATTATTTTACCCGTTAGAAATGGCCGTGATGATGGTGGTGATGGAAGGGTTCGGCGTACATATCTTCTTCTAGTTCGTCTTTCATGTTCTTTTTCAATTCTTCTAGGTGATCTAATACGTCATTTAAAGTCTTATACTCCGTAGGAATGTACTTTATTCTACCATAAGACATCATATACGAACCGGGGCATAAGAACTGTTTGCCAACTACTATTGCATCTGGCTCAAGGCTTAGAATAGCGTCCATCGTCATCTCCTTGCTTCCAACACCAGGATTCTCATACTGTTCAACTTCCTTCTTCTCCTCGTTTATAATTCCTATTATTTCAGCTTCATCTAAGGGTTTTAAATTATAGTCTTTATCATATGTTACAGCTATTTTCATTTCACTTACTATCCAATTATGGGGATAATAAATTCGCATTAAATAAAGGTTTGCAATTATTCGTTATCAAACTATTTTAAGCAAGAAATAAGATAGTTCTCATGGAAGGCAAGACCCACGTTAAGATAGTGTATTGTAGACCATGTGGCTATCTGGATAGAGCATTAGATCTAGCAAGAGATGTTCTAAGCTATTTTGAAAATACAATCGTTGAGCTAGAGCAAGGTAGTAACGGTATATTTGATATTTATTTGAACGGAAATTTGATCTTCTCCCGCTATAAGGAAAGGAGGTTCCCACAAAACGAGGAAATCCTTAAGGAGATAGGAAAGCTTAAGACGTCGACATGAACTAAGATAAAAAGTACAGATGAAGAGAAGAAATAAGGAGGAAAATTAAAAAAAAAGTAAAAATTTTTTAGGAGGCTTGTCTCGATACTCTGTGGGCAATACCTATCTTCTCTAGTTCGGTCTTCACTAGGTTAAATCCTTTAATTACGCCGTTAGATACTATATCATAATCTCCACTAAACGTCATGACTAACGAATTAGTAACCTCACCCAAACTAACACTCTCACCATAACTTACCCTACCTTTCACTAAAGTTAACACCACATTTACTAACCACACAATAGTTGCTATGTCAGCAATTGCAGCACCTATCGTAGCTAGTATCTGCCCGTCTATGAACGCTGGGGAAAGAGGATAAACTTCTTCTTTCCTTATTAGCCCTGATATACCAAGTTCAGAGAATCCAACTATAACCATTATTGTACCTATTAAGTAGCCCCAGAAGTGTGCCCACGCCATCTTGGCTGAATACCAAGACCTCTGTGTCATCATCGGTAACATTAAGTATAGAGCAGCAAATCCAGCAGGAACTATTGAGAACAATATCATCGCGTGGAAATGAGATACTACGTAATAGCCCTCATGAGATATTGCGTCAAATGAAATAACTGAATTAGATATTCCCATAACACCTCCATATATTGAACCAGCGAAAGACAACACTGTCCAAGCTGCTAGCAGGTTCCACTTAATATTAGCTCCTTTTACAGTAGCAAACAAGTTAAAGAATGTCATCATTGAAGGCACTACAATACCCTCTGTCAACACCTCTACCAACACTTTTACTTCGGGAGGTAAATTAACCATGTATAGGTGGTGTATCCCTAGCGGACCGGTGGAGAATATTAAGTACAGTACTGCAGATACCCTTGCCAACTTTTCACTATATAGTGGTTTACCCGCAAGGGTCGGTATTAGTAAGTACAAGGCAGCTACAGCTGGGAACCATGCAACATAGACTATTCCGTGCCATAATGTCACAAAGGATATCTGGTCAGCAATCACGTTATAACCTACTAACTTGTAAAATGCTAGTAAGTCCCATAATGTAGTTACTACTTCACCAGAGTAGCTCTCTAACATTAATATTGCTGTTACTAAACCGAACACCAGAAATATAGGTAATTTTTCATTCCTACCCTTTGACGCAAGGTAGAAGTGATATACATACCAACCTGTCATTAAATATATTCCAGCGTCCATTAAAAGCCATGCTATGTACCAGAAGGGAGATACTACGTATAGGGAGTATCCAGGGATTCCTATTGGTGCAAGGTAATACCAACCAGTAGCACTAAAATAGTTGTCAAAACCTTGTTGTTGAGTTATAATAATAGGACCTTCGAAGAACATGAAAGAGATGTTGAATAATACGAAGCCTAGGTTAAACACCCACTTAGCTCTCGGCTGGATTGACAACATCCTAAATGTGAAGTAAATGAATACTGCAAGAATTAGTTGTTGAGCAAACCCGAACAAGTCCCTGATTCCGTGAAGTGTTACAGACGCGTACCATTCCTGAGGAGTTAGAGGTAAGAACTGGGCTACCCCCCAAGCAAACTCCTGAACTCTAACCATAAAGGCGTCTATAATCCCTAGAATACCCCATATCACGCTTAGTACTATCATTCCCATTGTAACTCTCGTAACCCACTCCTTATCTAATTGGAATAATGCCTTTACTAAATCAGCTAGTTTTCCCATAACGAAGTTAAATCCCAAATATCCTCCGATTACAGCTCCTCTAATAAGCCCCCTTAAATAGTCTCCTGCGCTCATTTCAATCTACCTCACATTTTTTATTTAATCTGATATAAACGTAGTTTTATAAAAGATATATATGTATTCCAAATCTTTTTGAAATAATACTTAAATATGGTGAAAATTTAACGATAAAATAAAGTAATTTTTCTGACAAAATAGATCAGAGAAAGTATTTATTTCTCTAGCATAGGTATAATCAGCGATGAATACCCTAACAACTGAGGTATTAAAAGATTATGCTAAAATAACCTTCAACACTGGCGGAAAATACAACGTAGTGAATAAGGAATTTATGTACGATGTGATCGATACATTAAGGAAGTTAGACAGTAATAAGGACGTAAGGTTTATAGTGCTAACTGGAGCAAACAAGAACTTTGGAGCTGGAGCTGATATAAAGGAGCTAAAGTCGGCAAATGAGAACAGAGAATACGCATCGAGTTTTTTCTCTACAATGTTCGAAATGTATAGAACCATTATAAATCTCAACAAACCAGTAATCTCGATCGTAGAAGGAATAGCTTACGGTGCGTCAATGGAAATACTTCTCGTTTCGGACATCGTGATTGCCTCTTCTTATGCTAGATTTGCGGCACCTGGGGCTAAGATAGGAGTATTCCCACCAGTCCTTGTGACTATAGGTAAATATGTTATAGGAATTAATAATGTGATCAGGATTGCCCTTTTGGGAGAAGAACTAAGTGCTGAGGAAGCAAAACAAATAGGGCTAGTCCACTTCGTAAGTGATAACTTGGAAGGGGAAATACAGAAAGTTATGGATAAACTTAGACTTATGGCTCCTTCGTCTCTAATGAATATGAGAAGACTTATTTTCAAAAAGTATGAAAGTGAGTTAGAGTCAGCTTTCAAACTTCTCATAGATCAAGTTTTAACTAAAGACGCAACTAACGGGATCTTAGCGTTTTTGACAAAGACGAAGGCTCCTTGGGTTCCACAATAAGATTATAAAGTATTTTTACTTTTTTCGTCAGTTTATCTTATACCTCTCTGAGCCTTAACAACCTAGAACCAATTCCCAAGAATACTACGGTAAGGATGAATATCACTCCTAAATACACCGGGTTAGGAAGTTCACCGAGGACTAATGTTGCTCTGACTACATCGTTTAGCAATGATACTGGCTGATACTCGGCAAACACCTTCAGAAATGACGGAAATATAGAGGGAGAGAAGAAAGCGTTACTGATGAACATTAAAGGTAAAACTAGGAAATTGGCAACTACGTTAGACAAGAACACTTTCTCCTTGGGTGTTAAACCAAGAATCGCTGCACCTAAACCTGAAAACATAAGAGTCCCTAATACTAGACCTGCTAAAAACGGAAGTCCTAGATCTGGCAAAAAACCCATTAACGCACCTACTACTAAGATAGCGATAGAAGAGAGAATTGTGATTACTACCTCGTAGATCATCAAAGCCAAGACCCATTCATAATCCTTTATTGGCGATGAGGCTAACCTCTCTACAAGCCTATCTCTATAATATCCACTACCCACGCCGGTTACCCCAAACAGACCATTAGATAGGGTTATTACTCCGACTACACCTGAAATCTCATAAGCTACTGGAGTAGCTCTCGTAATAGTTTCTTGAGCTGTAAATGGTGTTTGCTCATGTAAGTAATACAAAGACAGATATGACTTCAATAAGGGAATATAGTTACTTGTCAGTTGGCTGTAATATATTACTTTAGAAGTAGAGTTAACAAAAATTGCGTTATACAACGTGACGTAATTGGGATTACCTCCAACATAAGCAATAAATAGTTTACTCTGATTGAGGTATGAAGCTATTTCCCCACTATTATTTCCGGCAACATAAACCATTATATGGGGTTGAAAAGCTTGACCGAGTAATGAGAAAATGAAGGCGAGTATTAATGGAAATACTATTACAAAGCCCAAGGTAACTCTACTTCTCAAATTGTCTTTAATGATCGCAACTGCAGTAGGGATAACGTTCCTCATTGATCAACACCCTCTAGTTGTCTCATAAGCTCTAAGTAAGCTTCCTCTAAACTTTCCTTTTTGAACTCATTTACGAGTTCGCTTGGAGTTGACAACTTAACGATCTCACCCTTATAGATTACAGCTACACGGTCTGAGAGCTTTTCCGCCTCGTCTAAGTAATGAGTTGCCAAAAAAACTGTGATCCCCTTGTCCTTCAAAGACTTCACAATCTCCCAAATGTTCCTCCTAGACTTGGGATCTAGACCAACTGTAGGTTCGTCTAAATAGACTATCTTTGGATTACCGACTATTCCACAAGCTATCGCCACCCTTCTCTTGAGTCCTCCAGATAACTCCCTAAACTTTTTATCCTGATGTTCTTTTAACCCCAACTCCTCAATCACGTCGTCCACAGTGTCAACTTTGTAAAGCTTTGCGAAATACTGGATATTCTCTCTTACAGTCAAGTCGGAGAAACCCTGAAACTCCTGAGGTACTACACTTACGATCTCTCTTATCTTCTTACAGTCCTTCGGAACTTCATAACCTGCTACAGTAACTTTTCCCTTAGTTGGTTTAAGGATGCAGGACAAGATCTTTATGGTTGTTGTCTTCCCTGCACCATTGGGTCCTAAAAAGGAGAAGACCTCGCCTTCTTTCACTCGTAGCGATATCCCTCTTAATGCCTCTACTCTGTTCTTGTAAACCTTCCATAAGTCCTCAATGACTATGATGTCCATAAATATCATTGTCGTTTATTTACTATTATGCGTTTCGGAAAAATTCCAATTAACACATTTTTAAACAAAATTCCTCATGAGGACTGCGTAGTTTGTCCAAGTATAGGTGAAGACGACGCTTACGTAGATGTAGAAGGCAAATATTTGGTAATCCATTCGGACCCTATAACCGAGGCAGGAAAGAATGCCGGTTTTTTATCAGTAGTTGTTGCGTGTAACGATGTTAATATGAAGGGAGTACGTTGTAGGTGGGTAACCACGGTTCTATTGCTGAAAAGTGAGGACTCACTTGACAACGTAATTGAGGGAATAAACGAAGCTTGTAAACTACTCGGATGTAGTGTAGTAGGCGGTCATACGGAAGTAACTCAAGGTGTGAACAGAGATATTGTTGTAACTACTGCCTTCTCCTTCTCAGATAAGATAATGAAATTATCAGACGCTAAAGAGGGAGATTACGTATTAGTTTTCGGAACGGCAGGAATAGAGGGGACTTGGATTCTCGCTAATGAATTCGAAGAGGAGCTTTTGAAAAAGGGGGTAAGAGCGGAGGTCATAAAAAGATCTAAAGAATACAAGTACAAGATCCCAGTACAAGACATTGCATTAAAGGTCAAGGACTACGCTATAGCGATGCATGATGCTACGGAAGGCGGTGTTTACCAAGCCTTGCTTGAGGTAGCCAAAGCCTCAAACCTAACTCTCGAGGTAAAGTCTGAAATTCCGGTGTCGGAAGAAACGGCAGAAATAGCAAGAGCGTTGAACATTAACCCGTATCAGCTCATTTCTTCAGGTTGCTTCATTACGGTTGCTAAGAGTCCCGATGTTAAAAAACTGGAGAGTATTGGAGGTAAGGTAGTAGGTGTACTTAAAAAAGGAGAGCCGAAGCTAATTATTAACGGTAAAAGTTATACTGAAGACTTCGAAGAGGAGTTGGTTAGAATTGAAAGCTATTATAATGGCGGGAGGTAAAGGAACTAGGTTCACCCCTTTAAAACCACTAGTGGAGGTTTGTGGTTTACCTTCTTATTATCGCGTGTATCAAGTAGCTAGGATGTTTGCAGAAGAAGTCTTCTTAGCAATTACTAAGTCTTCTCCTTTAATTTTCTCAGCATTGTCTAAAATAATAACAGAGGGACGAGGTTATGAAATGGATGTATATGAAGCTGTTAAGAAGGTAGGTATCCCGACTTTAGTCTTTCCAGCTGATACCCCTATTATACCTATTGACGCTGTTGAGATCCTCATCAGTTCATGCGAAGCGGATATTTGCTCCTTGAAGAACCACGGGGATTACGTAGGGATAAGCTTGTGGAGGGGGTTTAACACGAGTAATTATCAAGACGTAGAGTACTCCTCTTCAAAGATTTATAATGTGAACACGTATGAGGATTACGTTAGAGTGAATTATTTATGCAGGATAGGAGTATAATGTTCAATGAGTTACGAGAAACCACCTAGAATTTTAATTATATATCATGTAAGGGGGATACTCGCAATCGTCTACATATTTTTCGCCTTTTTAATGCTGATAGTCACTATTGGTTATTTCGCACTCCTCTTTAAGAGTATTGGTTTAAACGACGTGTATAGCTCTCTCTTAGCTTTCAGTTTCTCATTTCTCAGTTTTGCCTTCAGCCCGGTTAATATAGTCTTAAAAGAGATAAATAGGGAGGCATTGATGCCCAGTGTTGACGTAATTTATGTTTTCGGCATTCCTTTGTACGTACCAAGACTTTCATACGAAATAAGGAAAACTTTAGTTGCGATAAACGTTGGGGGAGCAATCGTACCCGTAATAATATCCTCAATCTTATTAGTTTTCACTGCTGAACTTTCCTATTTTATCCCTCTTCTGATTGTGGTTAACACGTTAATAGTAGTTCTAGTTTCTCATCACTTTTCGAAAGTAATGCCCGGTGTAGGAGTCGTAATGAACCCTTTGATTGCACCAGTCACTTCATCATTCGTGAGCTTGATCTTCTTCTTTAATACACCACTTTTCGTTCCTATTTCCGCCTACATAAGTAGTGTTTTAGGAACACTCATCGGAGCCGACTTACTTAACATGAATAGGATCATTAAGGCAAGTCCACAGATAGTGAGCATTGGAGGTATGGGGACGTTCGACGGCATTTTTTTGTCCGGTGTATTTTCGATAATGATTGGGGAATTTCTTCTGGCACTAGTCAGGTGACGTTTTTTCCTTTCACGACTTTAATTTTATAAGGTGTTATCACGTAAGTATATCTCGATTAGGGATGAGTCTTTGACAAGTACTTGATAAGTAGACAAGAATTAAAGGTTCTAATTAGAGAATTAAAGAAATGGAGTGCACCAGCAACAGTCCTACTCTCCTTATACATACCTCCGGGCAGACCTGTACCAGATGTTCTTAACCTATTGAGACAAGAAGCGTCTATAGCACAGAACATTAAGTTAAAGCGAACGAGAGACGCTGTAACTTCAGCTATACAGTCCGCTATTGATAGGTTAACCCAAGTCAATAAAGTCCCAGATAACGGTTTAGTATTATTCTGCGGTGAAAACTTCGACACAAATGATTTCAAATGTTTCATGTTCTCGCCACCAGAAAAAGTACCCATATTCTTCTATCGTACTGATAAGTCTTTCCATACGGAATTCTTGGAGGACATGGTAGAGGAGTCAGACGTATATGGGTTAATAATAGTTGAGAGGGACTATGCGACGATAGGTATACTGAAAGGTACCAGAATTCAAGTCTTAGAGGAGTTTGAGGGTTTCGTTCCAGGCAAACACATGATGGGTGGTCAGTCACAGCGAAGAATTGACAGAATCATTGAGGAAATGTACGCTAACTTCCTTAAAGAGGTAGGAGAAAAAGTAAATGCGTTCTTCATACCGTTCGTCGAAAACAAAAAGATGAAAGGGATACTAATAGGGGGTCCCGGGTACGCTAAAAAGGACTTTTACGAAGGGGACTATATGGATTACAGGCTGAAGAAGCTAGTATTACAACCATTGTTTGATGTACCAGATCAAGGTGATGCAGGACTTAAGGAGTTAGTAATGAAAGCTCAGGATTTACTGAAGAACCAGAAGTACATTCAAGTGGAGAACTTACTTGAAGAGATAAAATACCACCTTGCTAAGGATGACGGGCTTGTGATTTACGGAATTAGTGATATAAGAAAAGCGTTACAGATGGGTGCGATAGACTCACTAGTTGTGTATGATGAGCCTGGCTCGGAGCTGGAGAAACTGGCACAAGAAGCGGAGAACTACGGTGCGAAAGTGTACGTGATAGGAGATGAACTTCCTGACGGGGAATGGGTAAAGAAGACTTTCGGAGGAGCTATAGGTAAGCTAAGGTATAAGGTATACTAGGATAATGATTAACTCACTTTCTAGCTAATTATATTTTTATCACATGTTAAGATAAGAGATCTCTTCTTTTCATTTCCTGAAGTATCCTCTGCAATGGAACAGGTGGTTTTACACCATAACTTTCTAAAAACTTCTTCTCTAGCTCCTCAGTTTTAACCCCCTCATTCATTAGTTTTCTTACAAGGTTTATTTCATCCTCCCAGTAGTTCCAAGGATACATAAACCATGTCCAGTCCTCCACTATTGAAGCTACATAATCTGGCTTAACCTTAGCTACTGGCTTAATGTATTGCATTGTAGCTGTCTTGATCACTGCAGGAGAGAAATTCTCAGATACGTATTTCTTCGCTAACTCAACACTGTCACCGGTATCAGTTATATCGTCCACAATCAAAGTCTTCTTACCACTTAAGTCCAGCCTATACGCGTACTTAACCTTAGCCTGAGGAGTGTGTGAAGCGGTTTCCACCCAATGTTCTACCTTTATGGACAACACATCCATAACTCCTAATACATCGGCAACTATTCTTGCTGGTACCAAACCTCCCCTTGCTATTGCTATTATTACGTCGGGTTGATATTTATCCTCTTTAATTATTTCCGCGAGTCTTGTTGACCACTCTACAACTTCATCCCATGTTACTACCTTAACGGGTATCTTAGGCAATTCAACACTCCCATGACATCTATATCTAAACCTTTATCAAGTTTATGGTTTATACTTTTTATATCTGAACGTAAAAAACTCTTTGATGATTGAACTAAAAGACAAGGCAACAATCGGGATAATAGGGGGTTCTGGAGTATACGATCCGAAAATACTCACAAACGTGAAGGAGATAAAGGTCTATACACCTTACGGTCAACCCAGTGACAACATAATTCTCGGCGAGTTGGAGGGGAAGAAAGTAGCCTTTTTACCCAGACACGGAAGAGGACATAAAATCCCTCCTCATAAGATAAATTACAGAGCTAACATATGGGCGTTAAAAGAGTTGGGGGTTAAGTGGGTAATTTCTGTCTCAGCTGTTGGGAGCTTAAGGCTCGATTATAAGCCTGGCGACTTCGTAATCCCTGACCAGTTCATAGACATGACAAAAGGTAGAGAATATACATTCTTTGATGGTCCCGTAGTCGCTCACGTATCGATGGCAGACCCATTTTGTAACCACCTCAGAAAGATAATAATAGAGTCAGCGAGGGATTTGGGGATAACTACTCACCCTTCCGGTACCTACATATGTATAGAGGGTCCTAGGTTCTCGACAAGAGCCGAAAGTAAGGTCTGGAAGGAAGTCTTCAAGGCTGATATAATAGGGATGACTTTGGTTCCTGAAGTTAACTTAGCTTGCGAGGCACAGATGTGTTACGCGACTATAGCAATGGTTACGGACTACGACGTTTTTGCAGATATACCAGTTACGGCTGAGGAGGTTACTAAAGTCATGTCCGAGAACACTGAAAAGGCCAGAAAGCTCCTATACGAAGTTATCAGGAGGTTACCAGAGAAACCTAATGACGGAGAGTGTAGTTGTTGCAATTCCCTAAAGACCGCTTTAGTCTGAACCTCTTCTCGATTCCTTTTTTATCCACAATCGGCTCGGATTTCACTATAGTGTACAACAGAAAGAGTGAATTGGAAGCGTTCACTCTTTACAGATCCCTTTCACAACTGTCGGAAAAAGTTGTGAGGCTCGTTAATTTATACGACTTCTTATTCTCGGAGAAGCCTTACGCTGACGTTAATAACGTAATTGCGTTTCTACACGACAAAAACGACGTCATCCCTTTTTTGGACTCCATGTGGTCTCTAGGAGGAAAAGGATATCTGATAACGTGTAACGTAGACATGAAGAAGGAGAAAGGTAAGGGAGATGTGGAAATCTTGAGTAAAGAAGGAGAGTTATGTGAAATAGAGACGTCTTTATCTCTCCTCAAGGAAATCTCGTCCATAAACAAAAACAAGAGGAGTGAGGAAATATTAAAGGAGCTTAACTCCCTTAACACATTAGAGGAATGGTTGAAAGAAAAAGTTAAGGAAGTAGATTTCAACGGTTTAATTGTTCTCTCCCCGCTTCTTTTACCCGCACGCAATTTAATGCAGAAATACCTTAATACTGAAATAAAGAGCCACGAGGATTTTCTTGGTTCTAGCAACACATATACATTTATAACTACTGGAGCCGATGTTTTAACGGTCAGGCGTATGGAATTCGAACTTAGGGCTAAAGGAAAGAACGTGAGGGAGATTATCTTCGACGTTGATCCTTTACTTGCACCAATTTATTTATCAATTTTAACATATTTATTTAAGCAACCTGCGAGAGTGTTATGAAGTGGATTTTCTAACTTATTGGCGACGTACTAAAGAGATCGTTGATAAGCTCATTGAAGATTACTTATCAGATATAAAGGACTGGGAGTTATTGGAAGTGAGTAAATACATTCTGAAGGACGGTAAGAGGTTCAGGGCAACGCTTACCATGTTCTTCACTGAAGCTTTAGGAGGGGAACAGTCGAATTCATATAAAGCTGCTTTAGCCTCTGAAATCCTTCACTCATCTTCTCTAGCCTTAGATGACATTGTTGATTACGACCTTACAAGGAGAGGAGTGGAGGCGGCTTGGGCAGTTTACACAAACAGAAGGGTAATATTCATTACCAACTTTCTTATTCCCTCCGCATTGAACATTATCTCGAGTTACGGGGAGAGGGCATTAAAGTTAAGTATTGACCTCTGGAGGGACACTGCTATAGGTGCATTAAAGGACATTTTCGGTACACCAGTAGATTATATGAAGACTATAGAGTATAAGACTGCGAGTCTCTTTAAACTGTCTACAATGCTGTCTGCTTTTGCAGCGAAAAGAGAAGAGGTGGTGGATATTATGATAGAATTGGGAAAAGAACTGGGAATAGCTTACCAGCTCATAGACGATTACATAGACGTATATAAATACGAAAAAGGAGAGTTGAAGGTATTAGTAGGGAGTGCAAAACAGCTTTATGACTTGAAAGGTGCAGATTACAAGGAATATGTTAAGGCCGAATATACTAGTGCTGTATCTAACTATTTATCGTTGGTGAGAAAAATAGACGTAAGACAAGAGTTTAGGGAAGCTGTAATATCTATTCCCGACTTCCTTACAGCGGGTTTACTTAACGAGGCGGGTATTAATAAACTATAAAAACGACTCATATGAGGAAAAGATTGGTGATAACTTATTAAAATTGCAGTAATCCACGAGTCTCAAAAGGTCACTGAGGCTTCTAAGCAACTACTTCTAGAAATAAAGAATAATGGTCATACTGCAATATATTTAAGGATTTCACAGATAAATCCGGTCATTACGACTAATGGTGTAGAATTTACATATGGAGGAAAGACATTAATGATAGACGGAGGAGTCGTAAGGAACTTAGGTTTCATATCCTCCACTGAACAACTTATCAAAAGATTCGACACACTGAAAGCTATGGAAAACAACGGTGTAACGTTAATTAATAGGCCTGAATCCATGTTCAACGCTAGAGATAAGTTTAGCAGCTTAGTAAAGCTAAAAAGTGCAGGGATCCCTATACCTGAGACCGCATTAGTGGAGAGTCCCTTTGAAGCTATGAGACTTGCAGAGCGATGGAAAGAGGTGGTAATAAAACCCTTGGTGGGAAGCCTTGGTCTCGGAGCAGTAAGAGTTACAGACCCAGATATAGCGTTCAGGATAGCTAAATCAATTTTGTCCGTAAATCAACCTGTGTACATACAGAAATACGTGAGAAAGCCGGAAAGAGACATAAGAGTCTTCGTGGTTGGAGATAGAGTAATAGGCAGTATATATAGGATAAACAAAACCTCTTGGAAGACCAATGTTGCTCAAGGGGCTTTAACACAAGTTATCTTACCGGACAAATACCTTGAGGAGATAGCATTGAAGTCCACAACCGTCTTGGGACTGGATTACGCTGGTCTCGACATAGTCGAGGATTTAGACGGTGGTTATAAAGTGCTTGAGGTAAACGCGGCTCCGCTCTGGAAGGGATTTTATCAAGCGACTAACGTAAACCCTGCAAAATATATTATCCAGCACCTGATTCAGAAACTTAAGAAATGAGGACTAAAAAACCGGCTGAAAATGTGATGACGAGCTCTCGCACCGATCAGTCTAAAATTACACTTCTCAATTCCTTAATAGTCCGTAAGACGAACATTGTATATGTTGAAGTTACTCCTTCCATATTTCCTATCATATCGAGAACCTTAGCTAACTCCTCCCTCGTTTTAACTCTCACCTTTAATAAGGCGTAATATTCACCGGTTACATCATAAACCTCCAAAACCTCTTTGAACTCGGAGATCTTCTTCAAGATTCCCTCATATTTTTTGGGATCAGCTTTAATCATAACGAAAGCTACCACGTTATAACCTATCACTTCAGGGTCTATATCTACGTAAAACCCCTTTATGACCCCGTTCTCTCTCAGTCTCTTCATCCTCATGTGTATCGTAGATTCACTTAAATTCAACATTTTAGCTATCTTAGAAAACGGAGTCCTCGCATCTTCCTGAAGTATCTTTATTATCTTTTTATCTATATCATCGAGAATATAGGTCATAATAGTGACCTCCCAAACAACTTAATTAAATCGGACATGCCAAAGTCTCCTATAGCTATTCTATATACAAGGTCTGGGTCACTTTTAGTTATTAGCTTAGAAAGTAGACCAATACTTATGATTTTCTTCTTGACACTATCTATTATTTTAGCCTGGGCTTGAATCGTGAAGTATAGTTTTGAGGCTTTGAACTCCTTGACGAAATCCTTATCCTCTAAAAGCGAATCAGCGTAAATTTTGGAGCTCAGTATGGAAGGTCTTATACCCTCTCCAGTGAGAGGATATACAGTACCTAAAGCTTCTCCAACATAAGTCTTCTCGTTAAGCCTCAACTCATCTATACCATAATCCGAGACCCTAGCCCCGTGAAAAGTGAATACTTTACCCTTCACTAATTTAGATAATCTTTCCTTTAGAAAACTAACATCGGCATAACCTCCTATCCCTATCTTACTACCTTTATCATCGGGGAATATCCACGCATATCCTAACAAATCGCTGTAGAAGTAAAACTCAACTATCTCTGGGTCTATCTTGTAGTCCGTAATATATTGAATTGCCGGTACCGTATGATCCTTAGGTAGTTCATAATGACCGTTAGAAATTACTACCTTATCCGCGTTAATCTTCTCGCCGTTAACCAGATAGTACTCCTCTTTACCCCCTTCTCTCTTCCTGATGACTTTCGAATTAAACTTAACGTTGAGCCTTTCGGCAAGATGTTTCAGAAACAAGGGTTTATTTATAATATAACCGAGAGTTTGTTTTCCCCTTATGTCGTGTATAAGCTTATCGTTCAAATAAATCCTGAAGCCTTTGATCTCGCTAATTATACTATCTTTCGCGATCGGAAGTAAGGACTCAACCCCGCTCATAAGACCCCAAGCACAAGGTTTTTTTCCGACATCGTCTAACGCTTCATAAACAGTAGCGTTATATTTCGTACCTTTCAAAAACCAGGCTAAAGATAATCCAGCAGGCCCTGCACCTACTATCGCTACTTCCATTTCACCCACTTCTCCTAAAGTATAAAAATACCAGAATAGCTACCACTAAAGTTCCTGAATATAGAATTATTAGTGGGTAAAATGAACTCAAAAATCTTCCGATCACCGAACCTATTATCAGTACCAGAAGAAAAGGTACGTAACCGTTGCTGAAGTAAAGTAAGTCCTTACTAATCATAGAGGGTAATATGTCTTTCAGCAAAAGGAGGAATTGGACTATGAATGGTATTATGAATATTAGACCAGTCTCCGCAAAAAGTTTCGGTTTTGAATAGGCTGAGAAGAATATCCCTAACGTTACACCTACGGCGAATACACCGGAGAAGTACGTCCCTACTACCTTCCCCTTAAGTGTTTCCCAAGTACGGTTAGAGTACATAGTATAAAGAACTATAATGAGACCTATTGCTGAAGCTACTAAGAACGCTGGATAATTTAAAACATATGCTGGCACTGTGGGAAGTATAAGCAATATTACCGAAAGTAACACCGTAGTCCTCGTCTCCAATTTGGTTCAAAAAGAATAATGAATACGAGTTATAAAATTCTAATGCTAACCCTTTCTGAGAAAATAAAAAATAGTTAAAATACATAATAGTAATAACGGGTTTAGGATTGAAGATCCTAGTAATGGGTAACATAAGGTTTCCAGAACCGCACGTCGAAAGTACATTATCTTCGATAATCAAAAAAGAAGAACCAGAGACTATTGTACTTGACGGGGATACTACTCAGTGTTACTGGGACTACGAGTGTCCAAGAGTAATTGACGTCCTATACGTTATAAGGAGTATAGCCCCTTGGGCTCAGATAGTCTATATTCAAGGAGATATGGATCCTCATGCATTGAAATGTATAATGGCAGAACCTAGATATAGGGAGGAAATTATAGGTACTACAATGTACATAGCGGAGGTCTCCTCGGTTAAATACTACATACTACACGGGCATCAAGGTGACGTAGATCAGCTCAGGAGGAACGTAGGAGCAGGTCCTTGGGATTGGATAATAATTGCACAACAGAAAAGGCTTGAGATAGATAAGCTGGCAAGAGTTATATACGTAGGTGGTATCACTAAGGAGTACCCGCCGGAAGCTAGAGGATACTTAGTCATTACTGATTCTTCTCACTTCCTACGCCAAATTAAGAGCTGACCCCGAACCTCGTTCTTTTTATCATTTCGTAAATCTTAACGTCGTAATAACCTTCCTCCACGTCATATTCATCTCCCTCACTCCAAACGTTGTAGGAATTAATCCAGACAGCGTCTTTTTCACCCTTAGTGAATATTATTTCAGCCCCTAACTTCCTTAGTTTCCTAGTAATCTCCTCAATTTTCTCGTCGAATTTTCGGTATATTACTTGTGCTATCACAATATAATATTGTAGTGTTTACAATAAATGAGATATTAGAAAATACTCGGTATTTCCTCAAACCAGCGAAAAACACTAATACTTTACAACAAGAGCAAAAATAGATGAAAGCATTACTAGTCCTTGTAGCAATGAAAGATGAGAACTTAGAGAAAACCTTTAGAAAGATCCTTGCAGACGTGAGGTTAAGTGGGGCTAAAAAAGTGCTTATTAACGTAATATCACAACAACCTTTCCATAAGGTCGTGGATTACATAAGGGAGCCTATGTTAGACAATATAGACATAGGATACGAACTTTTCTTATGGAAAAAGGAAGACATGGCTAAAGTCGTAGAGGAAAATAGCAAAAAAGAGTTTGATGGAGTCCTCTTATACTGTGATAGCGAAAACAGGGGGTTAATAGAGAAATTATTCTCCCAATTACCTAACAATACTCGCGCAAACTTGCTTAAGGATAACTGCAGAAACCCTAGTGTGTAGGATAAGTAGAAAATAGTTTTAAAGCCTACTAATTGAGTAAGAGAAATAGCGTGAATAGTTTGAAGGAATTAAAATATGATGTGTTAATCATCGGAGGCGGTTTTGCAGGTGCAAGTACTGCTTACCACCTAGCAGGACACGGGCTGAAAGTCCTTCTAATAGACAGTAAAACTTGGAACAGAATAGGAGATAAGCCCTGCGGAGATGCTGTAAGTAAAGCCCACTTCGATAGGCTCGGTATGCCTTATCCGAGAGGGGATGAGTTAGAGAACAAAATAAGCGGTATAAAATTGTACAGCCCCGATATGGAGACCGTTTGGACTGTTAAAGGGGAAGGATTCGAGCTTAACGCACCGGCTTATAACCAAAGGATACTCAGAGAAGCAGAAGCTAAAGGAGTAGAGATATGGGATCAAACGACCGCAGTAAAACCCATCATTGATCATGATACCGTCGTAGGTGCTGTATTGAACAATAGAAGAACTAATGAAGAAGTTACGGTGTACACTAAAGTGGTAGTTGAGGCTACCGGTTACTCCAGAAGTTTCAGAAGCAAACTACCTCCAGTCCTTCCAGTAGCTGAGGACTTAGACGAAAGGGATACAGATATCGCGTACAGAGAGGTCTTATTAACTAAAGACGATATAGAAGATAGTGACTATTTGAGGATCTATGTGACTCAAAAAGCCTCCCCCGGAGGTTATTGGTGGTACTTCCCCAAGGGTAAGAACAAAGTAAATGTGGGACTGGGAATTCAAGGAGGTATGGGATACGGAAGTATCCACGAGTATTATAAGAAGTACTTGGACACTTACGCACCTGATGTGGACAAAAATAAGTTGTTAGTAAAAGGAGGAGCACTTGTTCCGACGAGAAGACCCCTTTATTCAATGGTCTGGAATGGAATTATAGTAGTCGGCGATTCAGCTTATACAGTTAACCCAGTTCACGGCGGTGGTAAGGGCTCAGCAATGATCTCAGGGTACTGTGCAGCAAGGACTATCTTATCAGCATATGAGACTGGTGACTTTACTACAAACGGTCTATGGAACATGAACTTATGCTACATAAACGAATACGGAGCTAAACAAGCCAGCTTAGATATATTCAGAAGGTTCCTACAAAAACTCACCGATGAGGACATAGATTACGGGATGAAGAGGAAAGTCATAAAGGAGGAAGACCTACTTGAGGCAAGCGAGAAAGGGGACTTGCACTTATCAGCTGCCGATAAAGCTATGAGAGTTATATCAGCTTTAGGTAGACCTTCTCTACTGTTCAAGTTAAAGACCGTTGCTGACTACATGAAGAGGATAAAACAACTATACCTCAACTATCCTCAATCTCCTACAATGTTAAACCAGTGGAAAGAAAGTGTAGATAGGACGATACTAGAGTTTAATAACGCCATTAGTAATTAGTATGAGCAACAAAGACAATATCAACGGGGAAACTAGTGGTATCCAAAAAGTCCTTATTGTGTAGTTTCCCACCTCTTCCAAAGCAGTTACAAAGTTCGAAAGCATTCTTCCTAAAACTTTCACACCTTTTACATCTATCTCCTTAACACTAACCTTTACCTCCTTCAAGTCTGAGATTGCCTCCCTCGTTAGGTTTTCGGCAAGATCTAATAATTCTTTGCAATATTGTGCTGGTAAATAAAGATCTTTCATTGAAGACGCAGTACACGTGTGATCATCGGGTGTAACTAAAAGAGGGAAGTCCACAAGCTTACCTATTCTTTCTCTAATTGCTTTAGTGAGAGAAGGATCGGAGTTATTGGCATATAGGTAAATTATCCCTACTTTCTTTTCCCCATCTGAAATTACTATCACCCTCACCACATTCTTACATAGTCCTTCACAATTCTTCACCATACCTTCCTTTATAGCTACAAGTAGTGGTTTTAACGTAGCTGATCTCCTGAACTTTTTCACGTTCTCCACGTTTTCTATTATACATTTATCCGAGTGACTTGGTAATTCCTCACTTAAATACTCGTTATGACAGTCAACAATATAGTCTGCACCCTTTGTCACATAATCCCACAGTTTCAAGGGCAGGTCATCTATCCCCTTGCCAGGTCTCTCAACGAATGTGAGGGATGAGTTTGAAAACAATAGTGTAACACCCCTGAAATTACAACGAGAGCTCCAAGGGTATATCCCATAAAAGGTTTGATCCTTCCAGTTTGTCTCGTTAATCTCTTCGGAAAAGACTAACTTAGCTACCTCCTTTGTTTGCTTATTACTTGTAATATCTATCTCATGACTACCAGGACCGTGAAAAACTATGTTGTTTGGATTCAACTCTTCTAAGTGGTAAAGGAACTTAGAACTACCTATTTCACCGCTTAGCCCGAAATGTATTTTCGGTAGGACAAAGAAGTGATCTGTAAACCTAAACATACCGATCCTTAAGTTAGTTTTAATCCCTAGCCCGTCAAGGAATTTCTCTAATGCCTCGTAGTCCTTTTTAACTATCCCTTCTATGAAAGGTCTTACAATCTGTAACGACTTGAGACCCGTAAGCTTTTCTCCCTTTCTGTTCAATAAATAAACGTAAATGTAGAAAATACCCGTAATTGTAATGGAATAAATTAATATGTCTAACCTAAAGCCAAAAGCTATAGACGGTACAAAAGTGGACAAAAACATAATTAAAGTAGCTTTTGCTTCCGACTTACTAGCTAAGCTTCCGTATCCGACTAGAGGGGCAATAATGCCGAAGGACAAGAGGAAGTCTCTCGAAAAAAAGGGAAAAATGAGGTAAATAAACGCAGTTAAGTCTAAGAAAAACAATGTAACTTTTAGCTCTCTCAGGAGAATTAACATTACTGATAAGTATAAGATTAACGAGATGAAATATTCTATTCCTAGCGTTAAGCTTCGTAAGTAGACTAAAGCGCTCTCAAGAACCGATACGCCGGAAATCACCTTAATATTTGGTAAACTTTTAATCTTCGAGTAATATTTTCTCGTAATAGCTTCAGAATTCACATTTTTAACAGTGATATGGGGGTTAAAATGTTGTTGTCTAAGGACGACTTAGGAGTGGATAAATTGCTTAGGAAAAGTAGCGACGAATGTGAAATTTACATAGCCGAGAAGGGAGGAAAAGTGTTTCTAATAGGGGTTTACAGCGGACGATATAGCAAATACTACTTTAAAATCACCCCAGCTTTTACCGGAAAATGGAATTGTGAAGAATTATTATACTACCCCTTCGGGTATTTCGGCTTTAGCGATAATGAAAGTGAATTAAAAATTAAGGTCAGCGAAAAAGTTAAAGAGTTTGAGACAAATGTCCTTAAATGACTACGAGTTAATAATTAGTGACGTTGACGGAGTGTTGATGAGAGAAGGAGAACCAATATGGCCTAACATATATGCGATAAGAAATTTGATCGATTCAGGCCATAAAGTATTACTCCTAACGAATAATTCAGGTTTTAGTAGAGTTCTCCTTTCTAGACAACTCAATTCCTTAGGTCTGAAAATTTCTCCCGACCATATTATAACTAGCGGTACTGCTGCTGCGATCTACATGAAAGAGAAAACCGACATAAAGACCGTATTTGTAGTAGGAGAGGAAGGGCTTGTAGAGGAACTTAAAAACCACGGCTTTAGGCTCCTTAACACGAGAGACTTAGAAGAGGAGACACCTGACGCTGTAGTTATAGGCTTAGACAGGCTTTGCACATACGAAAAACTCTCCGCCGCGATGAGGGCAGTATATAACGGAGCTAAATTCATTGTTACTAACATGGATAGACTATGGCCTTCTAGAGACGGTCTTAAACTGGGTGCTGGAGCGTTGGCCGATGCCATCTCCTATGCGTTGAAAAGAACACCAGACTTTGTCGCTGGTAAACCTAACCCTTGGATGATCGAGGTAGCTTTCATGATAACAAAATTAGACAGAGGGTTTAACAAGGCCGTCATGATAGGAGATCAACTCGAGACTGACATAAAAATGGGGATCAACGCTGGTATAGACACTGTTCTAGTTTTGACAGGTATTTCTACCACTAAGGACGTGGAGAATAGTGATGTTAAACCTAAATTTGTTGTACGTACCTTGCAAGAATTAATATGAACAAGGTTTTTAAATGAATTTACGTCAATCATCTTATGGAGAAAGTTAATTATGACGTAGTGGTTATCGGGGCTGGTTTAGCTGGATTAATGGCCTCTCATGAAATAGCTTCTGCCGGATATAGTGTTGCCGTCATTTCAAAAGTTTTCCCCACACGATCCCACTCTTCAGCTGCTGAAGGAGGAATAGCCGCGTACATAGATGGAAATTCTGACCCTAATGACAACCCCGATTACATGGCTTACGACACGATTAAAGGAGGAGACTATCTAGTAGACCAAGATGCGGCAGAACTTTTAGCTTACAAATCAGGTGAGATCGTCAAGATCCTAGAAAGTTGGGGTACATTATTCAATAGACAACCCGATGGTAGAATTGCCGTAAGGTATTTCGGAGGGCAGACGTATCCTAGAACCAGGTTTGTTGGTGATAAAACTGGAATGGCACTTCTCCATACTGTTTACGAGAGGACATCAGGTCTTGGAAAAGTTGACTTTTACTTCGAGTGGTTTGCGTGGGAGCTAGTTAGGGACGAGAGCAGGGTCAGGGGAGTAGTTGCCTTCGACATGAGGAACATGATTCCGGTATTCTTCAAAGCTAGGGCTGTAGTAATTGCTTCAGGAGGCATGGGGATGCTGTATAAACACACCACTAATAGTTACATCAACACTGGCGACGGATATGCAATGGCTCTGAGAGCCGGTGTAGCGTTAAAAGACCCTGAATTCGTTCAGTTTCATCCCACAGCTCTCTATCCGTCAGACATTCTCATAAGCGAGGCAGCGAGGGGCGAGGGAGGAATCCTCAGAAACAACAAAGGAGAGAGGTTCATGGCTAGATACGCCCCTAAGAAACTCGATCTAGCCCCTAGGGATATAGCCTCTAGGGCTATCCTTACCGAAGTTAAGGAAGGTAGAGGGTTCCCTGGTGGATATGTAGGTCTTGACTTAACACACTTAGGTGAAGAGTACATTAAGGAAAGACTTGCCTTGGCATATGAAGCTGCAAAAGCCTTCGCTGGAATTGACGCTACCAAAGAGATGATACCGGTAAGACCGGCTCAGCACTACTATATGGGAGGTATAGATGTAAACATTGAAGGTAGAAACCCCGACATAATAGGTCTATTTGCTGCTGGCGAAGCCGCATGTGTTTCTGTGCACGGTGCTAATAGGCTAGGTTCCAACTCCCTGCTGGAGACTTTGGTTTTCGGTAGGGAAACTGGAAGAGCCGTAGTTGAGTTCCTTAAGTCCTATACTGAGCCATCATCAGATATAGATAAAGAGGCTGAAAAAGCGGAACAGTCAGCTTACGACGTTGTCAAGAGAGAGAGTGGAGTTCACTTCGGAGAAGTAGTCAATAAATTAAGGGAGGTCATGTGGGAGGACGTAGGTGTGTTCAGGAATGAGGACGGGATGAAAAACGCGGTATCTGAAATACTAAAGCTAAGAGAAATGGCAAAAGACACTTACGTATTGGATAAGTCGAACATTTACAACACTGAGTTCTACAACGCGTTAGAGATGAAGAACATGCTGGACTTAGCGTTAGTTATAGCTTCAACCGCACTTAACAGAAAGGAATCTAGAGGTGCCCATTACAGATTAGATTATCCGAAGAGGGATGATGAGAATTGGCTAAAACACACAATAGCATATTTGAGGGGGAACACAGTAGAGATAACCTATAAGCCCGTTAAAATTACCAAGTGGAAACCTGAGGAAAGAGTATACTAAATAAAAGGTGATGGTCATGTCCTTACAGAACGAAGAAGGGGAAGTAATAATAAAAGTAAAGAGGTTTTCCCCAGAAAAAGGTAACTGGTGGCAGGAGTATAAGCTGAAAGTAGATAGGTTTACACAGTTTACTGAAGCCTTGAGAAGGATAAAAACTGAACAAGACCCGACCCTAGCTTACAGAGCGGCATGCCACATGGCTGTATGCGGTAGCTGCGGGATGAAAATAAACGGGGAGCCGAGGCTAGCGTGTAAGACCCTAGTCTTAGATATGGTAAAGAAGTATGAAAGTAACGTAATCACTATAGAGCCAATGGACTACTTCAGACCGATCAAGGATCTGATAGTAGATTTAGATGACTTTTACCAGAGAATGTATAAAGTAAAGCCGAGACTTTATCCAAACGAGCAAGTTTTAAAAGGAGAAGCTGAGCACAGGTTGAAGCCCGAAGACCAGAGGATGTTGTGGAAGTTTGCACAGTGCATATGGTGTGGGCTATGCGTATCTTCTTGCCCGAGTGTTAGAAACGACCCAGAATTCTTGGGCCCTGCAGCTCACGCAAAGGGATTCAGATTTTTGGCAGATCCGAGGGATACAATTACTGAAGAAAGGGAGAAAATATTACTAGATAGTGCATGGAGATGCACTTATTGTTACATGTGTTATAACGTGTGTCCGAGAGATGTTGAGCCTGTTACTGCGATAAAGAAGACTAGGGCTTATACGAAGATAGCTAAGGTGAAAACACCGGTTATAGAGACCGGAGAAAAACACACAGAAGCAGTGTTCAATTCAATCTTCGAAAGCGGAAAAATTGAGGAAGCAAAAGTTTACCTAAGTACTTACGGCCTCATCGGATCCTTAAGGGATATGATATTCTTACTACAGAGCGGTAAATTAAAGTATGCTCTTGTTAAAGAGAAACCCGTAGAGAATATAACTGAAGTGAGAAAGATATTAAGAGGTGAGTAAAATGTCCTACGCCTACTACCCTGGCTGTGCATCTCACGGACTTTCGAAAGATGTAGATATAGCCACTAGGAAGGTCTTTGAGACTCTTGGTCTCAAGTTAGAGGAAGTCAAAGACTGGAACTGCTGCGGGGGAGGCTTCTTAGACGAATATGACGAAATAGGTCACATTGCCTTAAATCTCAGGAACTTATCCATAGTCGAAAAGATGGGCCATACTAAAATGGTCACACCGTGTAGTGTATGCTTACACAGTCACAGATTAGCTACGTTCAAATATAAAGAGAATAAGGATTTGAGAAAAGAAGCAGAAAAGAGAATGAAGGGAACCTCGATTAGTTATCAGGGTAAAGCAACTGCAGAACACATAGTGGGGGTATTAGTAAGAGACGTAGGAGTTGAGAAAATA
>Ga0080003_1000390_pt1 | contig 29724 bp, 33 predicted proteins | sample JossMetagenome_FD_69206 | JGI IMG/M metagenome (GOLD analysis project Ga0080003, IMG submission 69206) | Hot spring microbial communities from Joseph's Coat, Yellowstone National Park, USA - JC2_E (SPADES assembly) (version 2) | ecosystem: Environmental > Aquatic > Thermal springs > Hot (42-90C)...
AACCTCTCTTATTGTAATTACCGCAAAACAAAATTTGGAAAATGTATCTGTATATAATTTTTATGAAAATTCAACATGTAATTTGGGAAGTATAAATTATGGATCGATGAATGCATGTAGTGTGAATAATGATGTTATTATAGGAAATGCATATGTAAGGGTATATTATATTGTAAATGGTAATCAATATGAGGCTATTTTACCATGCAAAATAGTTGAGAATAATGGTATATTGGGTGGAATTTTCTCTTTATTTGGTCATTAAATAAAAATTAAAAAAGATTTTATCAAAAAATCAAACTCTAGCTAGGAGTGGGTTTACATGATTCTCTAATAAAGTCTTCTAAATCGCCCGATTTCAGGTGTTGCATATATTCTTTAGGATTACTTAATAAACAATTTATATATCTGAAAAGATACTTGCGTGCTGAGTCCTCCCTTATATCAGACTTAATAAATGGATCCAATCCTTTACCAGTAGTATCTTTAAGATATTTATCTATCTCGTCTATATGGCGTTCCACTTCTGGAAGAGTCTTCCCCAAATATGTTCTCCAATCTAATTTACTTAGGTGATAACTTACAGCTTTATTCGATAGTAGTTTTAAACCTTCTTTTAATTTTGTTTTATCATCGTCTGTAAGATATAGGTGTCTTCTAATATATTCGCCAATTGCATAAGATAGGTGAGTATAGTACTCACTTATTTCAGAATTTTTAACTAATTCTTCTATTTCTGGTAGTACTTCTGGAGCTTTTTTTTCGACTTGTTCTTGTAATTCTTTTAATGCTAATGCATATTCATGTATCTTCATACCTCCATAAAAATCACCAAATGTCTCAATATATTTTATAGCTTCTTGGTTAACCTCTCTTATTTTCCCTTCTATTATATCAGATAGGGTTTTATGTGGGGATGTATCCTCCATAATAAAATTATTATATTGAAAAATTTTTAAACTTATCGTTATTATCTATCACAAAATAGTAACTATAATAGATACACTATGCAAATTCTAATATATAGCTTAAAATATATTATAATGGTTGAACCCCGATAAAAAATACAAAAAATCATAGTAGATATATATGGATTTTTCTCTTTATTTAGTTATTAAAAAATTAGAAAAGTTTTATTAAAAATGATATGATTATATCTAAAAAAGACCTAACTTTTTATATATATTCTTGCAAATTTAAAACAAATTCTCTTAAATCGTCTGTTTTTATAAGTTGACTATATAATGGTCCATACTTATTTGGATCTCTTAGTAAACCTTCTATAATAACTCCAAGGTAGTCATATGCTACTTTATGCCTTGCATAACTTATTTGTGTTTCTTGATCCAAATCAGGAGCTCGATCGCGTATTTCTTCTAGATATTCGTCAAGATCTCGTAAAAATATTTTTCCATCTAATGTAAGGGAATATAATTCATTCATCTTAAGAAGTCCTTTCTCATTTGTTAAGATTTCTATGCCTCTTCTTAAGTTTTGAATAATCCTTTCTCTGCGATATTCATATGTTTCAGCATCAGATGCTACCTCAAATATATTGGATAATATGTATGTTTTAAGTTCTATATCAAGGGTTGGAATGCTTTCCATAGTTTCTATTAAACCTCCCAATAATGGAATACTTTCTGGATCTGCTTTCTCTACCTGTTCATATGCACCTCTTATTGCTGTTGCATATACTTCATATTTGAATTTTGTTTTTATTATTTGTTGTTCAGCTTTTTTTATTTTTTTATCTAATGTTTCAGATGAAGTTGGGTTTTGATATGAGGATATATCTGACATACTAAAATTATTATTAGAAAAATTTTTAAATCTATCGTTGTTATTTATGACCAGTTAATAACTATAATAGTAATTATAAGATTAAATAATTAAAAAGTTTTGTAATTAAAAAAGACTGATTTTTAGTATTTTGCTTCATCTCCGCAGAGGCTCTCGTTAAATATGCTATTATAGTTTTTTGTTTCTATTTTTTCCCAAAGTCCTTCAGGGTTGCTTAATAGATATTTTACAAAACTGAGAACAGCACGATCGGCTGCGTCTTTCCGTTTATACCATATATACTTTTTTGTAGGCTTTTGATCTGAATTCAAATATTTATTCATTATACTATCAAGTACTTCTTTTAATGAAGGATTTGGTACTTCTATCTCACCAGTAAGCATGTATAGATATATGTCTAAAAGCATTTGATCATATACTGTATATGTTGATAGGAGTTCTAAACCTTTTATTAAATTATTAATTCTATTTTCGTAATCTGGTTTTGTATGATCTATACAACCTTTTATATAATCTCTAATACCCTTTAATATGCCAATATCAAGTCCAACTGGTCTTAAGAGATCTACTAAATTTTCTAATGATGGTTTGGCTTTTGGAGCTTTCTCCAATATGAGTCCATATGTTTCTTCTAATTCTATTGAATACTCTTTTGAATTGGGGTTAGAACTCTTCCCATATTTTTTTATTATTTCTTCTATTTTTTTGGATTCTTTTACTTTAGATTGGTCCTTTTCCATCATGGATAGTATATTAGAAAAATCTTAAATATATTGTTAATATCTATTTATTAACTATATTCAAAAATATTTGAAAATAAAAATATAATAATAAGCGAATTTTCTCTTTATTTGGACATTAAGTATAAAAATAGATAATAAAGTTTTATTAAAAATGTTTATATCCTTTCTTTTATACTAGAATAAATCTATATCTATAACATCTCCAAGTCCTATATACTGATCAAATCGTTCTTTATGGTATTTCGGATTTTCTAATAGATAATTTATAGCTCCTCGAATATATTCTGATGCCCACTGACTTGCCTTTTCTTTAATTTCTATACCCATCTTAATATCTTCAAATGTTTTTTGATCTGTCTTCTTTAATTGTAAATTATTTGCTGATTTACTATAATCCTCTAATTCTTCATACGCTTTTCTTATGTAGGTTATATACATTGCTTTAATTATTGAGTTGGATGATAAATATAAAATAATTTCATTTAAATTTTCGATATTCTTTTCGTAATCTGGTTTGGTAGGATCTATCCAACTAACATTGTCGCTAATAGTTTGTAATATTGTCTTCTTAAGATCATCTATATATACACATTCTATAGAGGTTTCTAAACTAGGTGGATTTAGATCTATCCCCTTACATCGACTCCACGCATCTATATTTCTTATTAATGTTGCTAATGATGGTAAAATTTCCGGTAAGGTTTTTGATATTTTATCATATGCCTTTTCTAATTCTTCTACGTAAGATTTATGTGCCTTAATTATATATTTTACTACTTCTGCTTGTTTTATTTGGTATATATCGTCCACAAGTAGATTATTATTAGAAATATTTTTTAAATCTATCGTTAATATTTATAATAAGATAGTAACTACATAAAATATAGTCTACATATTTTAATATTCTAATTATAAATATTAAATAATGGTTGAACCATGGATAAAAAAATATTCACCAAAACATATTAATGAAATAATTAATCAATCAGAAGCTATTGGGAAAATAAAATCTTTTATAGAAAAATATCCAAATATAAATAAAAAAGCATTACTAATATATGGTCCTCCCGGTGTTGGAAAAACTTCATCTATATATGCAATTGCAAATGATTTAGATTACGAAGTTGTAGAATTAAATGCTTCAGATAATAGAAATGCAAGAGTTATATATGAAAAATTGGGAGAAGCAATAAAAGGAAAACCATTTTTTAAAAAGGGAAGAATAATATTGGCTGATGAAGTTGATGGGTTGGCTGGATTTCAGGATAGGGGTGGAATAGGAGCTTTGGTAAATATAATAGTTGAATCAAGATGGCCAATAATATTAACTGCAAATGATCCATGGGATCCGAAATTTAAGAAATTAAGAGATATTTGTGACATGGTAGAATTTAAAAAATTATCAAATACAGATATAATAAGACAATTAAAGAGAATTTGTGCAAATGAAAAGATAATAATTGATGATAATGCATTATCTGCACTTGCAGATAGATCTTCTGGAGATTTGAGGAGTGCAATAAATGATTTACAAGCATTAGCAACAAAGAGTAATCATATTACATTAAAAGACCTAGAAATTTTGGGTTATAGAGAAAGAGAGATCACAATATTTAGAGCACTTGGTCAGATGTTTAAGGCAAATACAATAATGGGAGCTACATTACCATTTGCAGATGTAGATATGGATCCTGAAGAAATTAAAGCTTGGGTTGAAGAAAATATATCAAATGAATATGAAAATATAAAAGAAATATATGAAGCCTATAATTGGTTATCTTTGGCAATTATATTTTATGGAAGAATTTATAGAAGGCAATACTGGGATTTATTAAAATATTTTACAACATTAATGTATGCTGGTGTTTCATTGGCAAAAGAAAAGAGATATAATAAATTTACAAAATATAGAATGCCACAATATATAAGAAAATTATCTCAGGATAAAGAAATAAGAGAAAAAATTGAAGAATTATCAAAAAATTTACAAAAGAAAGTTCATACATCCAAAAATAGAATTAGGGAAGTATATATAAATACATTAATAGTTTTAATGAAAGAAAACGAAAAAATAGGAAGAAAATATGCAGAGATATTGGGTTTTAATGAAAATGAAATATCATATATAAAAGAGGCTATAAAAAAATTATGAAAGAATTAAATAAAAATAATATAGAAGAAATATTTAAGAAAATAGAAGAATACTATAATATAAATGTAGATAAGTCAATCATAAAGAAATATAGATTTTTCATTGATAAAGATAAAATATATATGTTTAATAGGAATTTTCCAGATTTTTTAGATGAAAAACATATAAAAAATGGTTTATATATAATTAAAATAGAGAAAAACAATAGATATAGATTTAGCATAGAGGGAGCACAAATCTTTGGAATAAATTCTATTAAAAGTATTGAAATAAAAAAGGAAAATATTTTTTGTAGATCTAATGAAAGCATAAAATTGGAACAAAATTTTGAAAATGGTTTTTATATAGCAAAAGATAATAATGATATTTTGTGTAGTGTATACATTAAAAACAATATATTAAAAGATTTTATACCAAAAGAAAGAAAAATAAATTATATTTTTGCCAAAGATAAACCAGAAAGTACATGTGTAAATAAATAATATACTCCTATATTTAATAATGCACTTAACCATATCATAACTGCTGCATCCAAGAACATTCCAAGTTTAGATCCTCCATCTATATTTTTTAATGTTCCAGCCAATATAAAAGCTTCAATAATAGATATTACAAATATGTAATCTTGTAATATATATAGAGGTATTGAAAATGTATATATATTTATACCTACTTGAGATACTGCAGAACCAAGTGCTGTAGATACACCCTGAAACATTTGATTTAATAAATACAATATTTGAGCAATTATAAATAGAATTGCTATAAATGCTATATATGTTCCATATATAATACCCCTTAAATTAGATATAAACTGAGATTTTCTAGATCTAAGTTCAATTATCTTTATTAATATATTATATAACATATCTCCTGCTTTTTTTGTATCTCCATTATATGATAAAACCTTTTCGAATACCTTTATTATTTTTTCTGCAATTGAACTACCCAGTTCAACTATAAAATATCTCCAAGATTCAGAATAATTTTTTGTTATATTTATTCTTTTCCTTAATCTATTAATATCATCATTTAATAAACCAAAATCATGTATAATAACATTATCTAATATTTTTGTTTGATTACTTCCAAATATTTCTGAATACTCTATTATACTACTAAAGAATGCTGGAAAATGATTTTCTTTTATTTTTAATGCTCTTTCTAATAATATCATCCTATAACTTATATATGCCAGGGGTGTAGCTGCTATCGCAAATGCCTCTAATAATTGTAATTTTAATACTAAAAATAGTGCTACAAATAATATATAAGATAAGAATGATAAAAGGTAAAATAAATACCTTATTGTTACATATTCTCTTGGTTTTTCTTTTGAATGAGACCATAATCCATCATCTGGAATATAATATTTTGATACATAATATATGAGTAAATTAATTACAATGAATATTATAAAGAAATCCATCAGCAAAAATGTTATATTTGTACTTAATAAGAATGGTATAAATAGTATTAAAGAAAAAGCAAATCCTAAAGATGATAATAATGATATTATAAATTCATCTAATAATCTTATATTTTCTAAACCCTTTTCATAATTTGCTTCATATATTGCTAATTGTGTTTCATACTCTTTATATAAAAATTCTGCAATTTCTTCACCAATATCAATTGAAGTTGCAAATCTCTCTAGGAAACTCTTAAAATTACTATCTGGAATATATGGTAAGACATATCTTATAGCCTCTGGAATTGTATAATTATATTTATTCGTTAAAAAGAGAATTTTTGACATATAATAATTTATATCCTTAAATTCTGCTTTTTCTTCAATCGCGATTTCTAATAATCTTCTAGTATTATTTGTAGAAAATGAAAGAGAATATAAATATGCTATATAATATAGTAAAGATTTATCCAATGATTTTTTTGTTTTATAATATTCTAGAAATACAACCTCTAATGAAAAAACAATCGCAGATAAATATAAAACAGGATAATATATCTTTAATACTGGCAGATATCTTCCTATTATAATTATTAATGCAATTATTATGCTAAATATTATGGTAATCTTTCTAAGGCCCTTTTTTATAATATCATTGATAAGTTCATACATATCTTAATAGTTAATGTGAGTTATTATAAAGATTTAAATATGTTTTATATATAAGATATAGCCATGGAAAATATGATTTCTGTTTATGATAAGGAGGGTAATAAAATAAAAGAGATAGAATTACCAGAACACTTCAAATTCGAAATAAGGGAGGATATAGTATATAAGGTATTTAGAGCATATATATTGAGTCATAGGGTACCATATGGTTCATATAAATATGCAGGTATGGAATCTTCTGCGTGGACATCAAAGAGGAGATATACATATAGATCATCATATAAAAAAGGTATATCAAGGGTTCCTAGATCGGTATTTGCAAAAATTAATGGTAATTTTATATGGGTAACTAGAGTAATACCAAGTGCCGTAAAGGGAAGGAGATCGCATCCACCAAAACCTGAAAAAAATTGGTATAAAAAAATAAATAAGAAAGAAAAAAAATTAGCAATATTATCTGCAATTTCTGCATCTTCAAATATGGATTATATAAGAAATAGATATACTAAATCTTTTATTTATTTAAATGAAGCAATTAATACTTTTGGTCTACCAATTGTTATATCAAATCTAGAAGAAATAAAGAAAGCAAAAGAATATAGAGATCTATTTGATAAATTAAAAATAAGAAAATTTATTGAATATATAAATGAAAATAAAAAACAAAGAGCTGGAAAAGGAAAAACGAGAAATAGAAGAATAAAAAAATATAAGGGAATTTTGTTTGTATTATCTTCAGATTCTGAATTACCAAAGGTTTCTATTGATGGTGCAGAGTTTTCAAAAGTAGATCAATTAAATATAGGAAAATTGGCTCCCGGTAACAAATTGGGCAGATTTATTATATGGAGTGAAAAGGCAATAGAAGATTTAAGAAACTTATATATATGAAATTATAAGATGGATATAAAAGATGTTATACTTTATGCAGAATTAACAGAAAGGGATATGTATTTGCTTGATAAATATAATAAGGTTATTTTTATTGTAAATAGATCTTCTACAAAGAGAGATATAAAGGAAGCTGTTGAAAAATTATTTAATGTTAAAGTAAAAGGGTTAAATACATTAATAGATTATAAAGGAAGAAAAAAAGCATATGTCACATTAGAAAAGGAATACAAAGCCCAAGATATATTATCTAAATTAGGATTAATATAAAATGGGTGGAAATACAATATTACAACAGAGGTTAGGTAAGGGAAAGAATATATATAAGGTTCCAGATTTTTATTCAATAGGAGAGTTTTCTTTTAGACCTTTAGATGAAAAAGAAATGAAGAATAAGGTAAAAGGTATTGTCATAGATATAATAAAGGATAGGGCTCATTATGCTCCAATTGCTAAGATAAAATTTGAAACAGGGGAAACAATTTTAGTTCCTGCTGTTGAAGGTTTATATGTTGGAAAAGAAATTTATGCTGGTGTAAATGCTCCAATAGAGAAAGGAAATATTTTACCATTAAAAATTATTCCAGATGGATCAAATGTTTGTATGATAGAAATTTCTCCTGGTGATGGGGGGAAGATTGCAAGAACATCTGGTACATCATGTATATTAGTTCAAAAAACAGGTAAATATGCAATATTAAAATTGCCATCTGGAAAAACAAAAATAGTTAATTTATATTCTAGAGCAATCTTAGGAACAGTTGCTGGAGGTGGAAGAACAGATAAACCATTTGTTAAAGCTGGAAATAAATATTATTTTAAAAAAGCTCATCATAGAAATTGGCCAATTAGTAAACCAACTGCAAGAAATGCTGCAGACCATCCATTGGGAGGTAAACATAAGAGAAATAAAGGAGGAATGACTCCATTACCCAAACATGGATATCCAATAAAGTATGGTAAATATGGCTCAAGAAGAACTGGAAGAAAGAAAGCAATATAAGATGGCACAAGAAAATATGTGGTTAGTTAGTTTGGAAGAATATATAAAGGCAGGTGTTCATATAGGTACAAAAATAAAGAATAAACAAACAAAAAAGTTTATTGCTAGAGTAAGATCTGATGGATTAGCAATTATAGATGTAATAAAATTAGATGAAAGATTGAGATTATCAGCAAAATTATTATCAAAATATGAGCCATATCAGATATTAGCAGTTGGGAGAAGAGAGACTACAAGAAAACCACTGCAAATGTTAAATAAATATACAGGAATAAATGTTTATCCAAAAAGGTATCCTCCAGGATTATTAACAAATCCCGCTTTAGATATATTTAAGGATGTTGATGTTGTTATAATAACAGATCCTATACTTGATAGAAATGCATTATTGGATGCATATAGAACTGGAAAAACAACAATTGCTTTTGTTGATACAAATAACTCTCTAAGTTATATAGATATTGCTATACCAGCAAATAATAGAGGAGCAAAGTCTTTAGCCTTATTATATTATATTATTGCTAGGGAATATTTAAGAAATAAGGGATTATTATCCAAAAGGGGAGAATTACCTATATCTTATGAAGAATTTATGGAGAAGGGTTTGGAAGAGGAAGGAGAATAGTTTTATATATTAAAGAATTTTATAATATTATATGGCATTTGATTTTATAAAAAATATTCTTGGAAAGAGAAATGATGAAGATTATAATATAGATCAGCAAAGAGACTTTATGAATTATCCACCAGAAGGACCAGGAAATTATCCTCCAGGCCCATATCCAAATGAACCCTTACCACAACCTCCATTGCCACCGCCACCAGTTCAAAATCAAAATGCATTTCAACAAAATCAGTTCCCAGGACAAGTAAATCCTCAAGCATACTTACCAAACTTTCCACAGAATTATGGATATAATAATCAATACACAAACACCGATTATAATGCAATACAGGTGTTAAATACAAAATTGGATACAATTGCGACAAAGTTAGATAATATAATTGCTCTATTAAACAATTTACTTCAATATTTTCAATATTATAGGCGTTAATGAATCTATATCAACTTTTTTATCAATATTTTATATATCCAATAATAGGATATCAATATCAATACAATATATATAATACATTTTTATATGGACTATTATTTGTTATTGGTTTTATTCTTTTTTATTATCTTTTTATAAAAAATAAAAAAATAGTTATTGATAGATATTTTTTATTAGATCTAATTATTTTAACTCTAATATTTATTATCCCAAGGGTAAATATAGATCTTGGTTATACAATAAAAACATATTTATTATTTACGCCATTATTAGAATTATGGATTTTAATGTCTTTTTTACCAGTTCTATTTTTATATAAATATAGAAAATATTATTTATATATATTATTGGCAATTTTAATATTAGAGATTCCATTTTTTATCTTTGGAAGACCAATAAATTTATTACCATTTTTAATATTTATTCTATTGTTTTCTCTTTTAATCTATTTATCCTATAGAGAAAAATTATTTTATTTATCAATATTTGGTGAGATATATGAGATTATTTTTTCAATTATTTCAATATATTATTTTAATTTACAATCAGAACATCAATTATTAAATATTCTTATTTTTCAATATAACAATCCTCTATTATTTTATGGATTAAAACTATCTTTAACATTATTTATTGCACTATATACAAAATATTATTTAAAGGATGATCTGGGAAATGTAATATATATAATGTTATTTTACTTAGGATTCTTACCAGGCTTAAGAGCTAGTATAATAGATATATTAATATGAAATATAGAGAAATATGGAAAGTATATGGAAAAGTATTTGATAAAAATACATTATACTATTTAGATAGATTATACAGAGATCATTATATAAAAGATGATTTGGCATTGGTATCTGAAGGTAAGGAAGCAATCATCGTAAGATCTGGAAAATTTGCAATAAAGATATACAAAGTAATGTCAATAAGTTATAAAGAGCAGGTAAATTATTTAAAAGCCGATCCTAGAATATACAAATTTCCAAGAACAAAGATTGGGATAATATATACTTGGGTAAAAAAAGAATACATGAACTTAAGAAAAATGTATAAAAATTTAGTAAGAGTTCCAATCCCATATTCATATAAGGGAAATATATTAGTAATGGAATATATAGGTTATGAAAAGGGACCATTATTATTACATGATTATTATAATTCGATTGAAAATAAAGAAGAATTATTTTTTGATATAGTAGATCAATATAAAAAAATATATAACAAGGCTAGATTAGTCCATGGCGATTTTTCAGAATATAATATAATTATATTCAATAATGTTCCATATATAATAGATGCATCACAATCAATACCTGTTGATTCTCCATATTCTGAAGAATTTCTCAGTAGAGATTTAAATAATATATTAAATATATCTAGAAGGTTGAATTTAAATTATGATCTGAAATATATAGCTGAATACATTGGTATTTAAAAATTATTTTTAATTTTCTATATAATGGATGTTAAAGAACTTGAATTACAAATGTTAATAGAAGAATTAAGTAAATATAATGGTAAAGCTACAGAACTAATTTCGTACTATATACCAGCTGGATATGATTTAACTAAGGTTTTAGATCATTTAAGTTATGAATATTCAACTGCACAAAATATTAAGGATAAAAATACTAGACAACACGTTATGGATGCATTGGCAAAGATAATAAATTATCTAAAAGGGTTGAAAAAGAATCCAGATAATGGTTTAATAGTATTTTGTGGAAATATTTCAAATAGACCTGGAGATGTTGATATAAGGTTATGGGCAATAGAATCTCCTGAAAAATTAAATATAAGATTATATAGATGTGATTCTAGGTTTGTATTAGATCCGTTAAAAGAATTAATATCACCAAAACAAATATATGGATTAATTGTTTTAGATAGAGGAGAAGCTTCTATAGGAGTATTAAAGGGTAATCAACTAATAGTATTGGAAGATAAGCAATCATGGGTTCCTGGTAAGATAAGGGCCGGAGGACAATCTTCTGTAAGGTTTCAAAGACTAATAGAACAAGATGTTCATTTATGGTTAAAATATTTAGCAGATGAAATTAGAAACTACTTTGAAAAAGATCTGGATAAATTGGTTGGTATATTGGTTGGAGGACCAGGGTTGCTTAAAGATCAATTTGTTAATGGGGATTATTTACCATATCAGCTTAAACAAAAAATTTTAGCTGTATATGATACAGCATATTCAAATGAATATGGACTAAAAGAATTGTTAGAAAAGGCAAAAGATATATTAGAAAAAACAGAATATATAAGGGAAATAGAATTGGCAAAAACATTTTTTGAGCATCTTGGAAAGGGTACTGGTTTAGTAGTTTATGGGTTTGATGATGTAAAAAAAGCATTAGAAATTGGTGCAGTAGATACAATATTAATATCTGAAGATTATAAAGATAGGATTAAAGAATTACTTGAATTGATTGAACAAACAAATGCAAAAGTTGAAATAATATCAAAAAATCATCCTGAAGGGGAACAATTTTCGAACTTTAAAATAGGTGCAATATTAAGATTTAAAATATGATAGATTATAACAAGATATTATCTAAAATAAAACCATCTGAGGAAGAAAAAAAGAAGGTATATAATATAATAAATGAATTTTTTGATATATTAAGATCAAATAATTTAGAACCATTCTTGGGAGGATCATTTGCCAAGGATACATGGATAAAAAATGATTTTGATGTAGATACTTTCCTATTATTTAAAGATGATAAAAACATATCTAATAGTGTTGAAAATGTATTAAAGAAAGAAAATTTAGATTATATAAGGATAAGGGGTTCTAGAGATTATTTTAGAGTAATTTATAAAGGTTTAACATTTGAATTAGTTCCAATATTAAAGATAAATGATATAAAAGAAGCGAAAAATACTACAGACCTTTCACCATTCCATGTTAAATATGTAATAAGTAAATTAAATAAAAAAATGAGGGATGAAGTTAGGTTACTAAAATTATTTACAAAGAATATAAATGTTTATGGGGCAGAATCTTATGTTAAAGGATTTTCTGGATATGCAATAGAACTAATATTAATAAATTATGGATCTTTTGAAAATACAATAAAAAATGTATCTAGCTGGAAACCAAAAATAATAATAGATTTAGAAAAATACTATAAAAATTATGATGAAATAAAGAAAAATCTATCAAAAGATAAAATAAAATCTCCAATAATAATAATTGATCCAACCGATAAATATAGAAATGTTGCAGCTTCAGTTTCTTTACAAAAATTTTCAGAATTTATATATTATTCTAGACTATTTTTATTATCTGAAGATAAAGAAAAATTCTTTTTTAATAAAATATATAGGAATTATGATGAAATAAAAAGATTGGCTGAAAAATATAGTGTAAATATGATATATTTAAAGATTGAGGGAGATTCAAATAATAAAGATATAAAAAATAGTAAAGCTTTATCTCTGTTTAATAATATTAAAAAGTGGATAAATAATATTGGATTTAGGATTTTCAATTACTATTATTTTTTCGATGAAAATTATTTATATGGTTATATATTATATTATCCAGATAAATTACCAGAATATGAAATAAAAGAGGGTCCTTTGTTATGGGAAGAAAAAGACTATAATAGATTTTATGAAAAACATAAGAATGAAGAATTAATAATTAGAAACGGAAAAATATATACAATTACAAAGAGAAAAGTAAATGATATAAATAAAGCATTAGAATTTATAATCAATAATTATAAAAATAGTATTAGAAAGAAAGTAAAGTATTTATATATTAAAATAGGAGAAAAGGAAATTGAAGTTAAGTATTAGTTATATTTTTAAAAAATAATAGAAAAATTTCTATATGAGTAAAATTTCTACTGGGATATATCCAATAGATAAATTGTTGGATGGTGGTATTGAAACAGACATTATTACATCATTTTATGGCCCTTCTGCATCTGGAAAAACAAATATTGCGATAATAAGTTCTTATAATGTTTCTAAGTTAGGAAAAAAGGTTATATATATTGATACTGAGGGTGGTTTTTCTCCTGAAAGATTAAAACAAATTGCAAAGGAAGATTTTGAAAACATAATGAAAAACATATTATTATATAAACCAGTAAATTTTTCTGAACAGAAAAAAGCAATATATTTAACGTACGATTATATAAAAAAGAATTCTAATGATGTTGGATTAATTGTTGTAGATTCTATATCAATGTTATATAGATTAGAGAGGGGCGATAGTAATGTAAATGAAGTAAATATAGAACTTGCAAGACAATTACAGATATTTTCAGAAATTTCTAGGAAATATAATATAGCAGTTTTAGTTATAAATCAGGTATATTCTTTGTTTGATAATAAAGATACAATTGGGGTTGTTGGAGGAGATTTAATAAAATATTGGTCAAAATGCTTGATTGAATTGAGAATCTTGGATAATGGTATTAGGGAAGCAATATTAAGGAAGCATAGATATTTACCAGAAGGAATATCTATAAAATTTAAAATAGTAAATGATGGAATTATTGAATATAAGGAAATCTAAAAATTAAATTTTTTTATTATCTCCTCAGCTTCTTCTTTTGATAATTTATGAGTATTCCAATTGAATATATTTTTATATTCATTTTCATTATATTGTGGTATTATATGTATATGTGCATGAAATACCGCCTGTCCAGCATTTTTTCCATTATTTATTATTATATTATAGTCTTTTGATATCTTTTCTTCAAACAATTTTAAGAACTTTGTAAAACTTCTATAAAAATTCTTTATATATTCATCATCAATATTTGATATTCTATCAAAATGCTTTTTTGGTACGAATAGTATGTGTCCTTTATTTATTGGGTTTATATCTAGAAATGCTATAGAATATTCATCTTCATATAGTATATATGAAGGTATTTCTTTATTTATTATCTTACAAAATATACATTCTTCCATAAAAATTTAATATATAAAAATTTTATATGTTTGATATTTCTTCTAGTACTTTTTTGATGTCTTCACTATCTGCTACATATTTAAATTTACTAAATACACTTGAAAAAATAACTTTATTATCTTTAATGTTCGTCGATTTTACAAATTCTTCAATTTCCTTCTTTAATTTTTCTTTATCTCTCTTGTACAAATTATTTTCTTTTATTATATCTTCAATATTCTTATTATATTTAATATAATGATAATATATTATTGGTATTGCATTTTTTACAATTTTTTTATTTTTTAAATAATCCTTTATCTTATATATAAAATCTACATCAAATTTTTCTATTTTTTCTTTAAATAAACTTTCTGTATCTCCAATCATCTGAAAGAATAAATAATATACAATATTTGGATCTATATCAAACGATATTTTTATTATATCATTTATATATTCATTCCATATTATATTTTCAATTTGTTTTTCATTGTATCCAAGAGATTTTAACATTTGTTTAACAAATTCTGGATCAATAGAATTTAATATTTTTTTATCCTCATTTAACAGTTTAATATATAGATCTTTGTCAAATTTTTTTAAATAGTATATATCAAATATTTCTTTAATATCTCCATAACTTATGTTATATCTTATTATATTATATTCGTTATTTTCAATAATATCTTTATTAATATGAATATAAGGATGATCTGTTTCTGGATACATTCTTTCAGAACCTGGTTGTGGTCTTAAAAAAGATGTAGTTCCTTCATCATTTGCTTGTCTAGTATCCTTCGGTACTCTTTTAATTGATTCATTTATTCTATTTATTATTAAGCCAAAAACTTTTTTGGCTGCTTCATAGTCTTTTGATATTAACAGTATAAATGCATCTTCATCTGAACAGTTTAACATTCTTTTAACATTGTTGACTTCCTCTTCAGATATTCCATAATTTGGTAATTCATCTGAATGTAATATTCCTTTTAATCCAAAAATTTTTGCAATATCAGCGAATTCAGTTCCTATTCTCCTATTTGGTAATATCTCAAATCCAATCATTCCTTTCATTTTATCAAGTTTTATTCCATATACTTTAGCTCCATTATTTATATTTGATTTAACTAGTTTTGATTTTGTATCTTTAAATATTTCAGTTAAATCATGTATCTTAACCTTAAATATCATTAAATATAAATTAAAATAAAAAATAAAAAATTATTTTTTACCCTTTGCTTTTGATGCCTTCTCTTTCCTTGTAACTTTTGAAGAATATTTATTTAGTAATATTTGTAAGTTATTTATAATATTTTCCAATTCTATTATTCTGAAATTTTCTTTTTCAGTCAATAATGATCCGCATTCTTTGCACATAAAATCATTTTCATATGCATCGTCGAAGTTATATGCACTTCCACATTCATTACAATAGTATAATGTTTTTGGAGTATTTTGAATTTCTTCATTAATTCTACTAATTTCTTTATCTATTAATAGGCTAAATAATTTTTCCTTATCCTGTACCCGATTTCCCCATCTGAAATCAAATTTTCCATTATTATTTATTATGCTTATTGGATATACTATGCTGTTTTCCTCTAATATATATAAGAGTTTCCTAATTTCTTCTTCTTTTATCCTTAATTGTCTTTTTATTTCTCTTTCTGTAAATTCATTTTTATCCGCTATATATTCTAATATTTTTAAATAGTTTTCATTAAGCAAGTAGCTCATAATACCTATAAGGTTTTTTGACATTTATAAACATTGTTGATTAACATCATGTTAATAATATTTAATATAACGTTAATGAATATCTCTCTTAAAATTTATAAATATTAATTTAATGTTAAATGATCTTAACAGTATGTTAATATATAAACTTAGCAAAATTGTTTTTTATAATATTTGATAGTTCTTTTAGACTTACTCTTTTTATATCTGAAATGAGTTTATAAAGATCTTTTAACATATCTGGGTGAAGTATAATGCCTTTGTAATTGTATGGTCCATCGGATTCTGTTATTATGTTTTCTATATTTGCAATTTCTATATATTTTTTATATTTTTCATTTACTATTGTTGCAACATTTATACCTATAAAATATCCTTTATCAATTATTTCTTCCAATAATTTTTCATCTCCACTATACCAATGAAAATATGCCTTTTTTATATCATACTTTATTAAAAGATCAAATACATCATTTGAAGCATTGGGAGTATGAAGATTTAGATTTAAGTCATATTCTATTGCTAAATTCAAGAATTTTTCAAAAATTTCTTTCTGTTTTTCGAATGTTTCTGGCTTGAATTTTTTATCCAATCCAATTTCTCCAAGTATTTTTACCTTATTATCTTTTATTATATCTTCTATTATTTTAAATGTATTTTCATTTACTTTTTCTATATTCCAAGGATGAATTCCTATGGCAGGTATTATATTTTCATTTAATTGAGATAAAACTATATTTTTTAATGATGATTCTAGATCTTCGGAGACTGATAATATTATTATATCTTTATCTTTTATTATTCTTTTAATTTCTATTTCATTAAATTTATATAGATGGCAATGAGAATCAATATACTTCATGTTATATTTAACTGCTTATTTTGATAATATATATTAATTATTGAGCAATTTTCGTCTAATATTATATAATTACTATCATTACATAAATTGAAATTATTATCCGATAATTCACATCCCCAATTATATGCATTTGGATAGGATATCCAAGATTGATATAATATAGAATTTTCAGATACTAGGCATGTATTGCTTAAGTTACTTATAGATAAATTGTACTTTGCGTATATACATAGAGCCTGACAATATTGAGCAATTTGAGATATTTGATATAATTCATTCTGATTTAGGTTTTGGTTATTATTTATTGGATATAATAAAGGGGCAATTGTAAACCCAGCTGCTAATAGTATTAATAGTGTAAGTCCTACTATTATAGTTTCCTTTCTGTCCATCAATAAAATTTATTAAGAAGGATTAAAAAATTTAAGGTTTTCTAATAGAATCCCTCAGGGACTTTAATTCTTCTACTGTATCCCTTAATTCTTTTGTAGATTCGGATATAGCAGGTATCATTGTTCTTATCAGTCTATGTAATGCTTGTATTTCTGTTGTTGCTTCTTGCATTCCTTTATCGTATTCTTCTAACTTCCTTGTTGCCAAATTATTTATTTCAGTTATTTTATTATCTACTTTATCAATTTGTTCTTGCATTTTATTAATAAGATATTCCACCTTTTCTTTCCATATTTTTATTTGGGATAATTCATCATTTATTTCGCTTAATTTATCTTTTAATATTTCATTTATTGTATTGTTTATGTATTGTTCAGTCCTTTCATCCATAGAAAAACCTCCCTGCCCAAGATCGGGTTGACTTTGAGTTTGTTGTTGTGGTAGAAATTGATTTGGAGTTGGGTTTGGTTGTGGAGGCAAGTTCCATGATTGATTAAATTGATTTGGTGGATTTTGTTGTTGTAATGGCATTTGTTGGTTCATTTGACCAAAAGAAAAATTCTGAAAATTATTTGTCATAGGATTAATATTATTACTTTGCTGAAATTGATTAAATGGTCCATTATTTTGTGGCATTGGATTATTAAAGTCCTGAAATAAATTATCTAAATTCTGTTGGTCATTCTGATCTTTATTACCCTTCTTACTAAATACCCCAAGTAAGCTTCTCATAATTCTTAATAAAAATATTGAATATTATAAATTTAACTCTTCTGGTTGTATAAGTTATCAAGGTATTCCATAATTTTTTCTTTTACTAATTTATCTAATTCTTTTTTGGTAACAAAATCAAATGGATTTATGTAATCTAGAATAGAATTTATAATTTTTAATTGATCTATAGTAACAAAATTTGATAATTCATCTGTTATAGCTTTTATTTTTATTTCTATATCATTTATTTCTTGTTTTATGTCATCTATTTCTTTTTTAATGTTCTCTATCTCTAGTTTAAAATCATCTAAAGAACTCCTAGTAGTTACATCCATAGTCTGTAATATATTATTGAACATCGAAATTTTCTCTTCCAAATATTTTAATCTTCTAAGTGTCTCTGGATCATTCATAGTAAAACTATTATATTTTAATACATATTAATCTTTATATGCTAAATAGTTTGCAATATGAAATTAAAATGAATGGAAAAGAAAGAGTATTATATGTAAATGCTAAAAATTATAATAATATTGCTACAATTGAAGATGATCCAAATATAATGGAATATATATTAAATATACTATCTATAGATCCATTTTTAAATACAATAATAATTGAGCAAGATGAAAATATAGAGTATTATGAAGATAGTATAAAAATATTGAATAGTTTTCTTGATGTATATTATTCTATTAAAAATAATATATCGGAATATTATAGATATTTGTTAACTGGAAATCCATTATATTCAGAAATAAAAACCATAATAGATTATTTGGATAAGAGATATTTGAAGGATCCGATTGGTACATATATATTTATAAAAAGAATGAAAAGAAAATTAATGTCATTATTAAAAAATAATAAAGATTTAGAAAACCAAATATCAAATTTAGTATCATTAATAGATAATTTTCTAATAAAATTCGAATCCTTACCATCATATAAGTATATTAAACCATTTTTGATCGGATATCAAATTGGAAATAGGGAGATATATAGAAGATTATTCTTGGGAGATATAAAACCAAAATTTATAGATACAAAATATATAAATAAAATTTCAGAAAGTTATAATATTATAGATTCTTATAGATTAGATAAAAATACAGAAGTTTTTATATTAAAAAATCCTGAAGAAACAGTTTTTAGATATTATATATTTCCAGAAGAATATAAAATATTCTCTGAAGAAACATTTTTATCTCATAAGGCAATAGAAATTTTACAAGAATATGAACCTAGAAAGGAAGATTATTTAGATGTAGAGAGATTAAGAGAAATATATAATAATATATTAGATAATATAATAACGAAATTAATGTCTATATATAATATAAATATAGATAAAAATAGATTGGAATTAATTAAGAGTATAATTATTAGATATACAATTGGTTTTGGAATAATAGAAAAGATAGTATTAGATGAAAATCTAGAAGATCTCTTCATAAATCCACCAGCAGGTATAACTCCAATATATTTACAACATTCTAAATATGAAATGTCTGTTACAAATGTAACTCCAACTAGGAAAGAAGTAGAATCTTGGGCTACAAAATTGAGGTTAATATCTGGAAGACCTTTTGATGAAGCAAATCCTGTTTTAGATACAGATCTAGTAATTGGAAATAATATATTATTAAGAGTTGCAGCATTATCACCACCATTATCCCCATCTGGATTATCATATATAATTAGAAGACATAGAAGCAAACCATGGACTTTACCTTTATTTATAGATAATAAAATGCTAAATTATCAAGCTGCAGGCTTATTATCTTTTTTAGTTGCAAATGGAAGGACGATTTTAATTGCTGGTACAAGAGGAAGTGGCAAGACATCGCTATTAACAGCCTTAATGTTAGAAATACCTAAGAAAATTAGGATGGTAACTGTAGAAGATACTTTAGAAATACCAACGGAGTTTTTTAGATCAATAGGATATAATATAGTTCCTATGAAAGTTAGGAGTCCTTTTTCATTAAAATCTGCTGAATTATCCGCTGAAGAGGGTTTAAGAGTATCTTTAAGAATGGGAGATAGTGCTATAGTTGTTGGAGAGGTTAGATCAAAAGAAGCTTTAACATTGTATGAAGCTATGAGGGTTGGTGCCGTAGCAAATGCAGTAATGGGTACTTTACATGCAGAAAGTCCTTATGGTGTATACGATAGAGTTGTAAATGATCTGGGGGTTCCTAAGACATCATTTAAAGCTACAGATATAATAGTTATTGTAAATCCAATTAAAGAACCTTCTGGATTAAAAAGATATAGGAGATTGTTAAAGATAACTGAAGTAAGAAAATTATGGGATCAGGATCCGTTAAGAGAAAAAGGTTTTGTTGATCTAATGGTTTATGATGCTGAAAAAGATAATTTGGAACCAACACTAGAATTAATAAACGGTGATTCAGATGTATTAAAGGCTGTTGCATCTAGGATAAGATATCTATCAAAATCTTGGGAAAGGGTATGGAATATAATAGAAACAATAGGTTTATCAAAAAAATTCTTAGTAGATATAGCAAGAGAAAAAAATAGAAAAGATATTTTAGAAGCAGATTTTGTTTCTATGTATAATGAAGTATTTTATCAGTATGTAGATAAAAGTATTAAGGAATATAATGAAATTGTAAAAGATTATATATTAGATAATATGAAGAAATGGATATATCAGAAATTGAGTTAAATAGATTAGATATTCAAAATTTAGAAAGTAAATTAAAATTATATAAATACTTCTATTTTGGTAATAAATTAAAATATTATGAAAAAATTGTTAAAACATTTGGAAATATAATAAAGATTAAAGTAAATGAAAATAAAAGAAGAAATTTTGAAAAAATAAATGAAGAACTTTTTTTAGATGTAAATATTAATCAAATAGATTCATCATCAATATTTTTTCTAATATTATTTATTTTTATAGGAATAATTCCTTCAATAATAATATCTCCTTTATACTTTCTATTATTTATTTCTCTTGGTTTACTATCTTACATATTGATCGATTATTATTATATTATTTTGTATAATAATCTAAATACGAAGAAAAAATCTCAATTAATAAGTCTATTATTATTATTAGCTATTAAATTAAGACAAAACCCAAATGTAGAACAAGCTATGTTATTTGCGGCAAAAAATATTAATTTACCGTTAAAAATAGATTTATTAAAATTGTTAAGAGATATATATAATAGAAAATATGTTTCTGCATCGGAAGCCTTAATAGAATATTCAAGATCTTGGGAAAAAAATGCTAAATTCTTTTATACCGGTGTTATGCTTATTTTAAGCGCACTATATGATCCAGATAAGGATAGGAGGAATTTTCAAATAGATAAATCTATGGAAGAAGCTTTAGAAGAATTAGTAAATGAACTATATGAATTTTCTAGAGAGATAAGGTCTGCAATAAACCTTACATCTACTTTAGGTATAACTTTACCAGTTATGTTATTAACAATATTTCCCCTCGCATCAATATTCTTAGGAAATATGTTTAGTCCCCCAGTTTTGTTTATATTATTCGATATTTTAATACCACTTATAGCATTTTATTCGATTAATTATGCAATTTCTTCGAAAATAATTAATGTTTTTTCAAATGATGATATATATTTATTCTATTATTTAAGGAAAAAGGATTTAACAAATAAATTAATATCGGTAGCTAGTGGAATTTCGGTAAGTATACTACTATTTTTTATAATCTTTTTTGTAATATATCAATATTTATATAAATTTGATATTTCAGGAATATTATTATCAGAATTTTTAGTATTTTTAATGGGTTTGTCCATTTCAGTAATTGCTTTTATTTATTATTCTCATTATAAGGATTTATATAAAAATTTAGAAAGAATAGGAACAGATTTACCATCGTTTTTATTATCTTTAAGTTCAGCATTGAATGAAGGTTATCCACTTGAAAAGGCAATGATATATATTTACTCTAAATATAAAGGTAGTCCAATAGGAGATTTTATATCAAAAATATATCAAAACTTAAGGGCAGGTTTATCATTTTATGATTCAATATTTGATATTGAATATGGATCTCTATCTAAAATTCCATCATCGCAATTGAGAGCTGCAATGGAACTATTATATGAAGCTAGCAGTCAATCTCCTACAGAAGCTTCTATTATAACAGGTATAATTGCAAAATATTTTTTATTAATATCAAAAGTAAAAGAGAGAATTAAAGACCTTGTAGCAGAAGATTTATCTCAATTAAAGTCTCTATTGAGAATTTTAGGTCCAGTTATTCTAGGAATAATAAGTGCAGTTAGTGTAATGGTTATAGAAATTTTATATAAATTGTCTTTTCAATTTAATCAACTATCTAATTTAACATCATCTAGTTCTAATGTTTCTCAATATTTAAACTCATTACCAAATATTATATTTAATATATTTAACCTAAATTCTCTCATATCTCCCGATTCAATGATAATTATAATTGGAATATTTAATTTAGCAATAGCTTTTGTAATTACATATGCAATTAATAGTATAGAAAATAGCGGGGATAAATTGGGATTTTATTATTATTTATATAGATATTATATAATTAATATATTAATATTCTTTATATTTTCCACTTTATCTACAATAGGATTATATATGTTTGTGCAGGGAATATTAAATATTAGCCAACTTATCTAAATTTTTTATTAGAATATCAATTGTTATTCCATTTATATTATTATCTATTACATCATCAATCAATCTTGGACATGCAGAGAAGATCCAGAAATCTATATATGGAAAATTTAATAATTGTAAAATATCGATTGTATCTCCAATAAATAAGTATACATTTTTTCCAGATTTTTCTAATTTATCTCTAACTTTCAATGTCTCTACATAATAATATTGTCCAGGCTTTATCGATAATATTATACCAATGTTCTTTGAATTCTTTAATTTATTCAATAGAAATTCTAAAATTTTATCAAAATTATAATCTGGTTCATAAACTTTTATTTCTCCATATATTGGATCATAGACAATTACATGTTTCTTTAATTTTCTTATAATATTTTCTGCATGAAATTTTCCATTTCCAATTAATAATACTGTATCTATATCATTTATATTTGCAGGTTCCGAATAACATCCCAAAACATTTATCCCATATAATTCTTCTTTTAATATTATTTGATAATCTTCCTTTAATATCTCATATATTTTCTTAGCATATTCAGAATATTGCGTTAAAGATGTTAGAGCGAATTTTTTTGGTAAATATTTTTTTAATTCATCCAAATTTTTAATTTCTTTTAATTTATATCTTGTTGGTATATTTATTATATCCATCAAACTTATAATTTAAAAAACGAATAAAAATCTAATGATAGATGTTATAAATGCGAAGAAACTTGCAGAAAAATATAAGAAATTATATGGAAAATCTATAATATTAAAAAAGGATATAAATGGGTACACTCCCCCATCAAATTTAATTAGTTCAATTAATTATCCAAAATTATCTTTGGGTGTTTTAACATCTTATAATGAAAATATAGAATTATATGATAATCCAATATATTGGGCAAAAAATAATATAGATGTTGAAGAAATTATAAAGAGTAGAGTAAGTTTAATAAATGCAAAGAAAATTGTAGGTGCAAATTTACCAAGAAAAAATGATAAATTATATAATGAAATTTTAGATTCAATGTTATCAGTTAAATCGATAAATTTGGAAATATATTTAAATAAAATAAGTGAAAATATGGAAATTTCAAAGATAATAGGATTATATGGGTATTCTGGAATAATAGATAAAATAAAGATAAATGAAAACCCAAAGATACCAAATGATATATATAAAATAGAGGAAATGAAGTCGGAAGATTCTATATATTTTCTATATAAATCTGGAATGTCAGATTATTATTTGTCAAGATTATTTTCAATGGGTTTCTTTGGATATAAGATAAATAAAAAATTAGTTCCAAGTAAATGGGCAATAACAGCAGTTCATGAAATTTTAGAGAAAAAAATAAAGGAAGAAATAAAAGATTATTCTAAAATTAATGATAAATATTATTTATTCTATTATTCTTTATATGGAAATGATTTTTATGGGGTATTTTTTCCAGGTAATGGAAATTCCGAATTGATCGAGACATTAATACCAGGTTCTGTATATAATTTAAACTCTAAATATAGTATAATTGGTAGAGATGATGAATCTGGTGGTTATAGTGCTTTAAAATTATCTTTTGCAGAATTTATGAGAAATTATAAAATGACTGGAAATTTGGTTGTATTTAGATTTGTAACAAAAGAATATAAAGTTCCTTTGGGCGTTTGGGTTGTTAGGGAAGGAACTAAATATATGTTAAATAATTTAGTAGAAAAATTTGATAATTATAACGAACTAATAAAATATCTAAGTAATAAATTTATGAATAAATATAATGTTTCGGTATATAAATTAAGAAAATATAGTAATTTATTGAGTCAGAAATCAATTTTTAATTTTATTTAAATAATATTTTGTTATTCTATCTCCATAATAATGTATATTTTCTACTATTTTTCCTTTTTCCATTTTAATGGCATCATTACTATCATATAATACTCTTCCAATTGCTAATAATTTATTATCTTCAGATATTATCAATATTATTTCATCCTTTTTGAAATCTGAAAATTCAATTATTCCTGGTCTAAATACATCCGCACCATTTAATATTTTCTCTTTTGCCCCAATATTTACTTTAATATAATTCATATTTGTTTCACATTCATTTATCAAAAATATTGTTGGATATATTTTTTTATCTTTTATAAAAGCTATTGGAATATTATTATATATGTAAATATTGTTTTCTTCATCTAAAAAAACATTTTCATTTTTTAATTTTTCGCATTCTATTTTATAATTGTTTTTTAATACCTCTATTAAATCTTTTCTTGATTTTTTATCTAAACTTTTCATAGAAATATATATAAGTATTTAGTTTAAAAATTAATAATGGTTAGCTTTGATTACAAAACGCCAAATTTGCTAGAAATAATATTATTGGTAGGATTTTTTATTAATATGGTGTTCGGATACCTTTTATTGTTCAAAAGCATAGAACTTCCAGTTGTACTACAAAGTTCAGCTGCCACAGTTATAGCAGCTTTATTTACATGGTTGGGAGTATTATGGTTATCTGTAATTGCAATATTAATAGAGTATACTAGAAAGGATGTAATAGAATTAAAGGAAAAGCTTGAAAAGAATAAATAATTATATTTTTAGTTTTAATTCAACAATATCTTTATCTTCTAATTTATAATTTAATCCAGCTCTTATAATCTTATTTTCTCTAATTATCTTTGCATATCTAAATTTATCTATCCACTTTTTATTTATCTTTTCAATGAAATCTTTTATAGTAGAATCCTCATTTAATATAACACAATGATCGGAATCTATTGGTTTTACCCTTATTAAATCTAAATCTTTAATCATAGTTTCCAATATTTCTTGTAAATTTATATCTTTAAAATCATTAAATTTATTATATATTATTTTATATTTATTACTTGGAATTGTACTAAATTCAATTACTCCTTCGGAAAACTCATTTATTCTTTCTAATTGTTCTTTTATATTTCTTTTTTCATCTAATATTAATATATAATAATCTGATAATGATAAAATTGATCTAAATTTTCTTTCAAATGTGGATGGGATTTCAACAAATTGATAATATACGCAATTATAAAATATAGTACCAATTGCAGGATTTATTGTAGAAAAGGGAATTTCACTTACTTCAACATTTGCGTTTGTGAATTTCCTTAAAAAATAGCTTTTTCCAGAGTTTTCTATTCCCAATATGCCTATTAAAATATCACCAGATTTTTCTATTAACTTTATGCCACCGCCTCCTTTTTTATATTTACCTCCTTCAATTATTTTTTCATATTCTGATATTTTTTTATTTATCCATGCAATTAAATGTTCAGATCCTTTGTGTTTTGGAGCAGTTTTTAGCATTTCATATAAATATTTTAATTTTTCTTCTGGAGTTTTAGAATTTTCATATTTTTCTTTGGCAGCATAAAATTCCGGCCCCGCATTTGTTACCATATTATATGTAATCTCTTATTTGAATAAAAAATTACTGGTATATGTAATTTCTTTAATATCATCCTTAAATTTTTATCTAGTGTACATACAATAAATTTATCAGATAAGGCTGTTTTTATTATAAGTCTATCAGTTTTTTCATAATTTTCTTTTGTCTCTATAATATTTATATTATTCTTTTTTATATATTCTAATACTAAATTATATGTTTTTTTCCATTTTTCAGATTTTGAACTATTTATTTTATTTTCAATTTCAATAATATTCTTTCTTAATGTATAAAATCCATCGTATTCAATATTATTCCTCATTAGAAAATCTTTTAATTCATTTATTACATCAAAATTCTCATAAAATGGAATAAAAAATATGTTTGTATCAATTAATATCTTATATTTCATAATAATTTACCAATTGCAAATATTTTCCATCTTTTATTAATATTTCTTAATATTATTACTTTATCATCTTTATATCCTAGAACTGGTTTATTTAACTTTATGGTAATTACATTTCCTTTTTCTATATTTTTTATAATTCCATCAGAAATTATATTATACAAGCCTACTATTACTGTTTCTCCTTTTTGAATTCTTTCATTTTCATTAAATAGTTCTTTTATTATTTCATATTTTATCCTTATTTCATCATATTGTGGGGGTAATTTATTTATATATCCAGCAATTTGACCTGCTAATGTATCATCTTTTGTAACTGAAGGATCTAAACTTGTTCCAATTCCAGCAGTTCCCCTTGGTAATATTTCTTCTACGTCGTGATTACCTTGTTTTAATGAAACTATCCTTGTTTTTATAGGAACCCATTTATTATTAATAAATAATCCAGGTCTTACTTCTATCTCATCATTTAATTTTAATTTACCTTTTAGTAAACTTCCTCCACAAACACCTCCAACTAATTTTTCTATATCTGTACCTGGTTTATTTACATCAAATGATCTTGATATTAAAAATATTGGATCTGAATTTTCATCTTTTTCGGGTTTTGGTAAATTAACCAATTCTTCTAATAAGTAATTTATATTTACATTATTTATTGCAGATATTGGAATTATTTTTACTTTATTCTTATTAATATTTAATTTGTCTAGTAAATTTAATATTTCTTGATAATTCTTCATTGCTTCTTCTTTCGTTACTAGATCAATTTTATTTTGTACAATTATTAATGGTTTATTTCCTAAATACTTAAATGCTACAAGATGTTCCAATGTTTGTGGTTGTGGGAATGGCTCATTTGCAGCAACAACTAATATAGCAGCATCAACAATTGCAGCACCTGTTAACATTACCATCAATAAGCTCTCATGACCAGGTGCATCTACAATGGATATTTTTCTAATTGGTTTATTTTCTTTATTACATACTGGACATATTTTTTCTGTAAAATATCCATGTTTTTCACATTCATATATTGTAAAATCTGCATATCCCAATTTTATTGTTAATCCTCTTTTTATTTCTTCAGAATGTTTTGATAGCCATTGATTTGTTAGTGCTTTTGCCAATGTTGTTTTTCCATGATCAACATGTCCTAATATTATTATTGATAGATCAGGATATATTATATCATCCATTCACTTATTTTTAATAAAAAAGTTAAAAAATAATAATTTTTAGATAAACCTATATATTGTTTTATCTCCCTGATCCAATAAATCTATACCAACTTTTCTTAGTTCTTCTCTTATTTTATCAGATAATTCATAATTTTTGGTTTTTCTTAATTCATTTCTAATATTTATTATTATGTTTAATAAAATATTTGTTAGATTTTCTTTACTCTTTTTTCCGTAAAATATATCTTCCCATAATCCATAGATCCTTGATGCAATATTATAGAAATTATATGAAGTAAGGTATAATGTAAATGTTTCGGATCCAATAACATTTTTATTTATATAATTTGTTGCTTCTAATAATATTCTTGTAGCTTCTCTTGTATTGAAATCGTCTTTTATACTATCTATAAATTCTTTTTCATAATTTAGCAATTCTTTCCATATCTCTATTTTGTTATCATCTAAATAAAATGTTCTATCCAAACTATCTATTTCATTTATTATTGTTTTAATTGTTGAACTTATATATCTATAGTTTTCTTTTGCTTGATTTATACTTTCTTCATTTATATCAATTGGTTCTCTATAATGATAGGACCCAATATAAAATCTAGTAATATCTTCTCCATATTTATCTAAAAAATCTTTTGCAGGTATTATATTTCCCAAACTTTTACTCATTTTTTCTCCTCTAATTTTTATAAATCCAAAATGTAACCAGTATTTTACCCAAGGATGCTTATTAAATCTAGCTTCTGATTGTGCAATTTCATTTTCATGATGTGGAAATATTAAATCCTGACCTCCAGAGTGTATATCAAATTGTAATCCCAGATATTTTGATGACATTGTAGAACATTCAATATGCCAACCAGGTCTTCCTTCTTCAATTTCCGTATTCCAGTATGGTTCATCTTCTTTTTTAAATTTCCATAACGCAAAATCATATGGATGTTTTTTATCTCCTAAAAATTCTGTTTCTTGTTCCCATTGTTCTTTTATTGTTCCAGACAATTGTCCGTAATATGGATATTTGTCTATATCATAATATATACTATATTTTCCTTTGTATGCATATCCTTTATTTATTAAATCTTTTATAAAATCTACAATATCATTAATATGTGTTGTAACTCTTGGATTTATATAAAATGGTAAATTATCTAATCTTTTTATTTGTTCTAAATGATATTTTATATATTCTTCAGGTATTTTTTGCCAATCGTTTAATAAATTTAGTTCTCTTGCTTTTTTTATTATTTTATCATCTATATCTGTAAAATTGCTAATTGCTATATCTATGTATCCAAAATATCTAAATATCCTTCTTATAATATCTAGAGAAATTTCTGATCTTAAATGTCCTATATGTGATGTATCATATGGTGTTATCCCACAATGATATATTTTTACAAAAGGGAATTCTATTGGCTCAAATATCTCTTTTTTCTTTGTTAATGTATTATATATATAAATTACACCGATTGTCGCCCATTTTCAAATAATTATAAAAAAATATTTAAAAAGATATTTTGAATATTATACGAATGAGTAATTTATTTAAGGATATGATAAAAAGTAAAGTTGGAATTATTTTAATTATAATATTTTTTATAATTGGTTATTTTTATATTAAATCAATATTCTTAGGTTT
>Ga0080003_1000391_pt1 | contig 29700 bp, 34 predicted proteins | sample JossMetagenome_FD_69206 | JGI IMG/M metagenome (GOLD analysis project Ga0080003, IMG submission 69206) | Hot spring microbial communities from Joseph's Coat, Yellowstone National Park, USA - JC2_E (SPADES assembly) (version 2) | ecosystem: Environmental > Aquatic > Thermal springs > Hot (42-90C)...
GTGTGAGGAGGCACTGGGGGGAGTGGTTTGAGGGGGTTGATGGTTTGTTCTCGTGGGCGTTGCCATAGTGGATGTACCCGTCATGGCGACTCTTTGCGCGGTGTGGGTATATTGTGAGGTCTGGCTGATTAGCCCTTCCCGCGTGATGCAAACTGAGACCTAATTCTGTCATAATACTCCTTTGTGATAAAAAGGAGCTATATATCAGGAAAAATTTATAAATCCAGTAGTTCAATAATGCTATGGTGAACGAGTTGGTGGGGGAAGTGGTCAAAGATGAGTTGGTCAGGGAAGTAGTCAAAGAGGCTTTTACTCCGGTTCCATTGGAGGAGACGTGGCTTATGAATGAAGAAACGCCAAAGATAAACAAATATATGGAACATACCTTACCTGCATTCTACTTAATATATCTCCGCGAATATATGCATGTAACATCATTCTATGCGAATCCTCATGCACATCACGACACTAATGGTTATATGCGTTCAAAACTTTTAAGTTTAAAAATACCAAAAGAAATGATAGAGAATATAATCTCTAGGGTTGGCAAAGCAGAGAAGTTTATATTATCTAGGGGTGTAAAGATTCGAAAAGAAATTAATGGGGTGGTAATACGTACTCCGCAACATAATATATATTATTTAAACGAAAAAGGGTATGAAATACTCGATAAGGTAGTAAATAACCATACTAGTATTAATGAGCTATCTTTAGAGGAGGAAAAATTTATTATTAAACTTATAATGGCAGGTGTAATAGAACCTGTAACTACCTAAGTATGATGGTAATTATGATGGTAATATCGTTATCTAGGCCGATACATATAAACTTTGAAATAGTTAGTGAATGTAATTATCATTGTGTATTTTGCGCTGCGCAGTGGGAGAAGTACCGACTTATGTCTCTTCCTACTATGCAGATCAAGAAAATTATCGACAAACTTGTAAATGCAGAAATATATAGTATATTCTTTACTGGCGGTGAACCATTTATTAGGAAAGACTTAATTGAGATATTAAAATATGCCGTGGATAACGGTATGAACGTTACGGTTAGTACCAATGGGTCATTAATTACGAGGGAAGTAGCTGAGCGATTAAATAAAATAGGTGTCGACGAGGTTCAAGTGAGCCTTCACGGGTTAGAAAAGACGCATGAACGTATCACCAAGGTACCTTATTCTTATTATCTAACACTTCGTGGTATTAAATATCTACATGAGGCTGGCATAGGTGTCATTGTTGCTTCTGTTGGCATGAAAACGAACTATAGGGAGCTACCTCAATTAGCCAGACAAGTCGCAGATATGGGTGCCATCGCCTATAGAGTTTTACGTTTGATGCCTAACAAACCTGAATTGCTAGATCAAGTGCTAGAGGAGGAAGAGAGTAGATGGCTAATTGAGGAGTTGGATAAAGTGCGACACGAGAAGAAAATCGAAATAGAGGTTCACGTTCCGCCAGGTTGTTTCCACACACGATATTTCAACCCGCTACTTTTCCCAAAGTTCTCACATGCCTATACAAGCATCTGTACAGCATGTAAGGCGAGCATGGCTATTCTATCTAATGGAGATGTTGTTCCTTGTATCGAACTTAAGGAGATAAAGTTAGGGAATATACTCCATCAAGATATAGAGGAGATCTGGAATAGTGAGAAATGTAAAGAAATGCGCAACCTAACACCTAGCACTTATACAGGTCTCTGCAGAATCTGCCCGCTTTCATATGTATGCTACTCAGCCAGATGTCTTGCATATAGATTTAACGGCTCGCTATACGCCGATGATCCAACGTGCGTATTGATAAAACCATCCCAAAATAACAAGGAAATATTTAGTGAATTATCTAGAATAAAATTAAGAGAACTTAAAGACTATACTGATCAACATATACTAGCTAATACTGAAAATATTTAATAGATTTAAAAGCTATTTTATTTTGTTTTGTATTTGAATCTTTGATTATATTTTTACATTTATTAAAAAGCATCTGTGTTGTTTCAATGCATCATATCTTAAGTTATTTCGGCAAGCAATAGCTACCGCAAAAGCACAAGATTACTCGATTATTTAAAATTGCGATAAAGCTAGTGAATCTACAAAAATCCAAGCGTGGCTATTTAATTGAAAGTCGCTGGTATGCGTTGTTTCGATTCTCGCTGTGTTTGGCCGTGGGGTAAAGCTTAAAAATCAGTTTATTGCGTTGTAGTTGGTGAGTTAAATGGGTGAGTCAAACTTTAGTATTGAGTTGGGGGAGGTCTGGGTTCCTAAGGATATAGGTGAGCTTGAGGGTCTCCTCTTGACAATAAAAAATGAGCCCGGCAAGAGGATACTGAAGCATAAGATACAACAGACGATAGAGGTGTACAGGGATCCGAATCAAAAAGAGAACTATGCCGAGCATCTTAAATATCGTAGATGGGAAAGAGGCTGAAGCATAAGATACAACAGACGATAGAGGTGTACAGGGATCTGAATCAAAAAGAGAACTATGCCGAGCATCGTAGGGACTTTGCTAGAGGTTGGCCAAAAAGGTAAAATACTATGGAAAGCTCGCAAGATATCACAACCAGTGCTGGAGTTGGCGAAGTTTCAGGTAAACAGCTGTCAAAAAGAAATACAAGTAATCGTAGTTTAACTGTCATAATTAAAGTTATAAGTGCCTGCAATCTTGCTTGCAGGTACTGTGACGCTGACATATACTCGAACCGCCGGTTGTCTCTAGATACGGTTTCCCAGATTGTTAAAAAGGCGCTGGATTACGCGGATCGCGTTGAGTTCATATGGCATGGCGGTGAGCCGTTACTGATGGGCATCCAGTTTTACGAAAAGGTCGTTGAGTTGCAGAAAAGGTATAGGCGCGAGGGTCAAACAATTATGAATAGTCTGCAGACTAACGGTACGCTGATTAGTCAGGAATGGGTCGACTTCTTTAAGGCCAATGACTTCCACGTCGGAGTTAGCCTTGATGGGCCTCCTGAAGTCCACAACGCAAACAGAATATTTAGGAGTGGCCAGGGGAGCTTTGGGCAAGTGATGAGGGGGATACGATTGCTCAGGGAGAATGGTGTAAAGTTCGGGGTTTTGGCGGTTATAACGAAGGAAACGGTGAGGATTGGGGCTAAGAGGTTCCTCGACTTCTTCATAGAAAACGGGATATTTAATATCGGTATTCTGCCGCAGAGGCCTGCGCTGATTATAGGCAGGACTGATGCCCTGCCGAGGGAGGAGTTTGAGAAATTTGTCATAGAGCTTTTCGACTACTGGTATAGCCTAGATGATCCAAGGATAGAGATAAGAGAATTCGATGATATTCTTGGTAGAATATTATTTAGTGCTGAGAGTACTGTCTGCATTTTCAGTAGAGATTGTATAGGCAGGATTTTAGGGATTACTCCTGACGGTGACGTTTACCATTGCGATGAGTTCATGTTCGATGAGAGATATAAGCTGGGGAATGTAAGGGAGCAGACCTTTGAGGAGATGCTTAACCCGATGAACCCCAAGCTGATACGCATTAGGTTAGAGGATCTGGAGACTAAAAAATCTATAAGTTGTAAGTACTCGAAAATTTGTAACTACGGTTGCCCAAAGGATAGGTACGTCCTTTCGAGGGTCTATAACGAAGATGGAACCTGCGGGTGGTGTAACGTCATAGACCACATATACAAGAGGGTCATGAAGGACCTGGGAAAAATAAAGGAATGAGAGATTCGCAAAGGTGAACCGATCCTCTACAGGCTGAACCTGAAAACCTCCTCCCCCCTTCTGATATACTGTAACGTCTCTCCCGTCGGTTAGGGCGTAGCACCTGAACCTAGCCGAGGTATCCACCCTTAGGTACTTCCCCCACTTGAACTCGTAATAGGAGTAGCATCCGCCAGTCATGTGTCCGCTGAAGTGTAGCCTAGGCCTTATCCGCTTCAGCGCTTGCGTCATGAGCATCGCTGGTTCGTTGTCCCTCATGTTGGGGTATAGTTCTGGTATGTATGGTGGTTGGTGGGTTACGAGGATGCCTATCCCCTTGATTTTGTCTATTCTCGTGAACCTTCCTGGCGGTATGCCGTAATCCTCATCATGCCCTATCAAGCCGTTGATCCCTGAAACCCTCAACTCCCCAACCCTCACCACCTCTCCATCCTATTGAGAGGTTCCTTATTGTCGTGAAATTCGTGGTTTCCGTAAACCGTTATTAACCTAGCCCTCGTGAGGATTTCGGAAAAATCATCCGCAGCCATTGCCTCCCCCCAATCCCCCGCCCCAATCAAATAGTCCGGCTTTAACTCGTCTAAAACGTTGAGTAGCCACTTGACTGAGTTCACCTCCTCCATACTATCGAGGCTTTTATGCAAATCACTTATCAGCAGTATCACGCCTCCACAACTAAGCGATAGTTAAAAACTTAAGAAAGACGCGGGAGACGCAACGCCGAAAAGCATTTAAAAACTAGGTAACATGCGTATTTAATGTCTGGCATTAGGCAGTCTAATTGCGGAGACGCAAATACAGATTCACTACTCGGAGCTGTTAGGTTCGGTGATCTCGCTGAGGTAAAACGATTAGTAATAGACTGCGGCATTGAACCAATAATTGGACAAGTCCCTCCATTACGGCCCTCACAAACGATTCCCTGGTAACGCCTAGGGTGAGGCCATCTATTAAGCCCCTGGCGCACGGTCTTTGAGGAACATTGACTCCAGCCAATGCTGGCACTACAATTAAATCGCCAATGCCTACTCCAGCTAATTTATCCAACTCCTCGGGGGCACTTATGAGGCCGAGCTTAGTCAGCCAATCAATGACTGATCCAGTCGCCGGAAGAAAGCCCTCAACTCCATAAAATGATTCATTGCCTACCTTAAGCATCAGCAGCGGCAGTAAGCCACTGCCTATCTTGAATTCATTGGTTGCGGCATCCACGAATGATCCGGTTCCATTAGTTACCTTACCGCAGCCAGATTCCATGCATCCCTCGCCAACCATTGCTGCCTGCTGATCAGCTATCATGACGCCGATATCAATGCCATTTATATTACCATAGTCATATATATTATCAACAATATCGGGATTTATTGCCTCCGGTATTCCCAGAACATCATATACCGCCTTGATTCTCCTGAAATTACTTGGATTCCAAAGCCCCGTCAGCGCCTCATTAGTGGCATCGTTAATGTATTTACCGCTTATTAAAAATGCCAAAAAGGAGCTAAGGGTTCCCACATAGGCATCGCCTCTCTTAATTCGCTCCAATAAGTCGCCCCTATTCCTCTTTAGCCATAGTATCTGCACGGCTGGGGACGTGGACACTAATATGCTGCTTAACGGCGGCACATGCTTCAGTAGCGATAATGGAAACTTATTAATGACCTCCAACCCCCTCCTGTCTAGCCAAGTAATTATATTGGTAAGGGGATTACCGGATCTGTCCCATACTATTATAGACGCCCTATAAGTGGAGATCCCAATGAGCCTAACATCCCTGCTTCTCGCTGTATTTAATAGGTGATTAAATGCCGCCTTAAGTGCTTCGGCGTCTTGCTCTGCATAATAACTTCGTGGGAACAGCATCGGCACATTAATGGATTCTTGATATTCATGGTTTAATTCATCATCATATATAATCAGTTTCATGCTTGTTGTTCCCACATCTATAACGCCGAGATTCATTTAATTGACACCCCTAATGCATACCTTATCGGTCTTAGGGAGATCTATCACGGCAGCATCGCCATGAATCGCGTATTCCTTATCATTAATCATTATCTTCCCACCACCCCTTAACGCGACTATTACCCTGCGTGTTTTTCCCTTGATTAAGTTCCCTGGATATATTGGTATATTGCTATCTATAATTATTGGTTCGCCATCGCCGATTAATTCATGTGCCATTATCTTCCCGCTTTCCATTATAATGTTTGGATCAAATGACTCAATAACGGCTTGCCCAATTGCTCGGAGCTCAGGGAATGGGTTGTGTGCCTTAAATATGGCTACTATTAGGGTGTCGGCATCGATCCATTTATCATAAATGCGAACGCCCTCCACCCTGCTTGCCCCCTTGATGCGATTGATAGTGCCTTTAATCATGGTCACATCGCTTACGGGATTTGAATCTATCTTTGTTGGGGTCACCAATGTGACCATGCATCCAAGTTTAGTCAATTCATTGCTTAATAAGGCGGCATATGCATTATCTCCATATATCACAATTCTTTTCCCCGGCAATAAGCCATAGTGAATCAAATCAAGCACGGCGTGAAATGTATACACGCCTGCCGGTCTATCTCCATATACCCCTAATTCAGGCAAAGTTGCGACTCGAAAACCAGTAGCGGCCACTGCATCCCTAAGCTCACTATAGCTATTTCCCCGCAACTCATAGATTCTTTCATTAATCCTAATAGCCGCTGCGCTCACTATATTGGTTCTATGCCTTGCGCAATCAATGAATGAATCAATTCCTGGATACAATATGTTAACACCGCCCACGCGGTCCCTATATTCAATAACCCTGGCATCGACGCCAGCCTCTTCAAGTTCAAGGGCCAGGGATAAACCGGCAATGCCTGCGCCAATTATCGAGTAACTAACCATGAATTGCCACCTGACTTCGTTAACTTGCTAGGATCGACGCCCAATTCCTCGGAGATCACCTTAATTGCCTTTCCAAGGCACATACCTTGACAAATGCCCATGCCCAGTCCAGTAATGAATGCAACCCCATCAAGAGTCTTGGCGCCGCGCTTAATGGCATTACGGATATCGCTCCTCGTGATGGCCATGCATGGACAAATGACTTCTCCATCATCAGTTATGTGCTTGCCCTCCCTCACCAAGTCCCTAGTGAATATGATTGGCTTAACTTCTTTGACATCCTTTTTAGCTTGCAATTCAATGCCTGAATCCTTAGCCATATTAATGACTCTCTTAGCTATTGCTGGGGCAGCGGTTAGTCCAGGGGATTCAATGCCTATTAAGTGAATGATTCGTTTGCTCGTATTACTATACGTTATGATGAAGTCATCGCCCTCCGGAATGGGCCTAACGCCAGCATATGCCTTTATTGGTATCGAATTGTGTCTAGGCATTATTCGCTTAAATTTCTCGAGAAGTACCTGAATATCATTTTCATTAACTGCCCTATCATCCCTATCGCCGGCGGACAGGCTTGGGCCCCATATGGTAGTGCCAAACATGGTTGGGATTATTGCGCCTCCCTTAGTTTTTGGGTTAGGCATTAATTGTAGGGGGGTCACTATGCTTCTCGTTTGCTCGCCCCAAAACACTAACATTGCGCCCTTCCCGAACTCTATTCTATACTCGTCTCCAAACATCTTAGCTATTTCAGCAGAATATAAACCAGCCGCATTCACTAGGAGCCGCGCCCCATACTCGCCTCTGCTGGTCGATATGATCACGCGATCATTAGTTACGCTCGCATTATTGATTGTGGTCTCTAGGAGGAAATCAACACCATTTAGCGAGCAGAAATTATAGAGTTGAGACACTAATTCAAATGAATTAATCACGCCATAACCATCTATTTTAATGCCTCCCAGGCCCTTTACATTAGGTTCAAGCCTAGTTAACTCCCTGGAGCCAAGAATACTTATCTTAAATCCATGCTTACCATAGATGCGCTTGAGCACTAACCATACTGCGGGCAATGCAAGCAGATGAGCGGGGCTCTCAGCAACCAATATAGTGCTCATTCTCTTGATTCCAACATGTAATTTCCTAGATATATCTTCATACAGTCTGTTGCCCTCTATCGCTAATTTACTTCTCAGAGTGTTGAAGGGGGGTTGAACAACATGAATAACTCCCGCATGTCCTTTGGAAACACCGAAGCCGGGTTCCACGTTCTTATCTATTACAAGTATCTTTGCATTGTAGTGAGATAACTCATAGGCAATGAATAATCCTATTATGCCCGCGCCAATTATTGCAATATCATACTCATGGCTTGCCAAAATTGCTCGCCTCAATAATTGTCTCTATTTTTGAGTAATCGCTAAACCTATGTTGATACGCCATGCATATTACCTCTATTTTCATAATTACATTGCTTCATTGCCATAAATATAAATTTTATAACCCATCACGTGGCTTTCCTCGTAAGAAATAATAATTGATTGGGGATAACCATTAGATAATTAATTCTACGTTGGAGCCTGGCCCCGCCCTTACTTCCGTGAATTTATCCTTGGATAAGTGCTCAGTTGGTGAACCATTAATTAATACCTGCCGCGGTTCTTTCCCGGTATAAATCCAGAGAATTGCTTGCCCGCTCCATTCCTCTCCATCTATGTTTATCGTTATTTTCGATCCATCAAAGACTTGCCGCACAAATAATTTCCTAGGCCTTGCCTGCAGTGATTCTCCATCGTCGTCATATATGGTGAATGCGCTTGATTGACCCGGATAAATTAGAACTCTCAATTCTCCGTTAAGGGTTGGCACTATTCCGCCGCTCCTAATGAGCATGGGGGGATCACCCATTGGAACATCGATGCTCGCTATTTTTCCGCCATCCACCTCCCTTCCCCTCCTCAAATCAAGCCACCTACCCCTTGGCAAGTATGCATATCGCTCCTTGATTCCCTTATCAAGGGCCGGCGTTAATAATAGGAATGGGCCAAGCATGAATTCATCATCTATGGAGTGCGTATTATCATCATCTTGAAATTCATATACTAGTGGCCTTATTATTGGTTCCCCCAATTCATGTGAAGCCCAAGCCAGGGAGTATATGTAGGGCATCAATGATTCCCTAATCATCAATAACTTCTTAATCACCTCCTCATACGCGCTTCCCCACGCCCATGGTTCCTGGTCAGGCGAGTCTATTGATGTATGGTTCCTCAGGAATGGGAAGAAGATGGCTGATTCATACCACCTCACCAATAGTTCCGCATCCAGCTCGAAGTGGCCTTGCTTTGTGTTCTTAGCGAAGCCACCAACATCGGCCCCAACCATGGGGACACCGGAGAGGCTGAGGCTCAGTAACATTGGTATTTGTAGCCTCAAGTGCTCCCAATTGCTCGTATTATCGCCTGTCCATATTGCCGCATACCTATGAATGCCTGCATACCCGGCTCGGCTCAATATGAAGGGCCGCTTATCGGGCCTAGCTCTTAGGAGTCCCTCATAAGTTGCCTCGGCCTCGAGAAGCGCATACGCATTATGAAGCCTATAGTGAGGCACCTCTACTCCATTCATTACATGCATTAAATCGCCATCAATTGTATGATTCTCGGAATCAAAGCCGGCCGGCTCATTCATGTCAAGCCAAATCCCATCTATCCCATCCTTCACGAATTCAGCTATTAGTGAGCTCCACCAATCTCTTACATCGCTCCTGGCGAAGTCGGGAAAAACGCAGAGGCCAGGCCATACATGCGACGTGTAGAGATCCCCATTACTCCGTAGGCAGAAGTAATTCCCCATTACTCCGCTCCTGAATACATCATATGTTGGACTGGCCTTAACCCCTGGATCTATTATCGTGACTACCTTGATGCCGGCCTCATGCAACCTAGCCACGAGTCCGCTCGGGTCCGGGAACCGTTCCTTGCTCCACGTGAAGATTTTGTAGCCATCCATGTAATGAATATCCAGGTAAATCGCTGAAAGCGGTAATCCCCTCGATTTATACTGCTCCACCACAGCTAGCAGCGTTGAGTCTGGGTAGTAGCTGTACCTGCTTTGCTGGTTCCCTAGGGCCCACTTAGGTGGAAGAAAAGGTTTCCCCGTTAATTCATGGTACTCATTGATCACGTCCTTAATTGATGGTCCATATATGATATAATGATCCACCGCCGAGTCTTGAATACTTATCTTGAACTCATTAAGGTTCTCCTGGCCCATATCCATGACCATTCGGGCCGGGGAGTCTATGAAGTGGCCAATAGCCTCGCCGTTGCGTAGTATTATAAAGAATGGAATAGATACATAGAGGGGGTCGCTTCCCATTCTATATCCATAAGCATCAGTGTTCCACATGGTGACTCTATACCTCTTCCTATTTAGGGGAAGCGCCTTTTCCCCAAGACCATAAACTCTATCGAATGGCCCCAACTCGCCTCTAATAATCGCCTCATCACCGCTCACGGAGTAATATGCATTGAACTCCTTCTCGTTAAATCTAACGTGAACCGCATTCTCATCAATGGATACAATAGGCCCCCCGCTCCCCCCATTACTGCTTTTAATCACGGCCAGAGATGGATACCTTGGTTCCCCAATTCTAACCCTAACTATTCTAGGCGATATTAATGAAACGGAAATTAAACTACTCATTAAAGCCAGGCTAATTCTGTGGAATTAAAAATGTTACAATAACGTGATGCCGCGATTATTAATAACTCAAAGCGATGCGGCGAGCTACCCCGCCCTTGTAGACGGGGTCTCTGGCCTAGGAAGATGAACCGGCAACCCTCGTCCCTTTATGGTTTGGAGAAAAAATCATACATAAAAAGGGAATAGGAATAATTCCAGCGACGCTTTATATGCCATACCATGGTGGGCGGAGATATTTAGGACTAGGCGATGTAATCGACTTTAGCGTTAACACGAATCCCATTGGTCCCCCCCGCTTCCTTACTTCATGCAGCTTCCTCGAGTACCCGGATCATGAGTACAAGGATTTACGGCACGCCGTGGCCGAGTTCTATGGAGTTGATGATGTGGTGCCGGTTAATGGTGCATCGGAGGCATTATCCATATTGCCGCTCATTATGAAGCCGAGCAAGATAATAACTGTTGCTCCATCTTATGGCGATTATGGGGAGCGGTCACTGGAATTGGGCATTCCCCATGAGTACATGCTCATGCGTAACGATGGTTCTTCCTTCTCCATAAGCGAGGTACCACCGCTTGGTGATAACATCATGTTATACATCTCGAACCCGAATAATCCAACTGGTTCCGGCATTGATTCCACTAAATTAATTAGCATTGCCGAGAACATTAAGGGATTCCTAGTTGTCGATGAGGCCTATATAGAGCTAAGCACAATTGATACAGTGCTCGGCAAGGGACCGGAAAACATAGTCGTAATTAGGTCCTTCACCAAATCACTCTCAATGCCCGGCCTCAGAATAGGTTTTCTCTATTCTAGGAATAATCATATAATGAGAAAAATGCGGGCGCTCCTGCCCTCATGGAACATCAATTCCTGTGCAGATGAATTGGTGACGACCATGTTGACACAGTACGGGGTGCAGTATAGGAATTACATAGAGGCTTCACGACAATACATTAAGCTAGGCATCGCTCAATTAACTAATGGGATGAAGAGGCTCGGGCTAACAGTGTTTGAAACTACGGCGAATTACTTACTGGTTAAGTCGTCTCTGGATGCCGTTGATTTAATGAGGAGATTAATAAGGGAGGGGATACTAATTAGGCCAGCCCACACATTCTATGGGCTAGGCTCAACCTATTTTAGGGTAGCCGTGAAGGATAAGTCAAGCAATGAGGTGCTGCTCAATGCATTTTCGAGAATATTTGAATGAGTTTCTCGCCCTGCTCTCTTTTCTCACAGTGATTCCAACCGGCCAAGGCGATATAATGAAGGCTGCTTCAGGCTTTTACTTTGTTCCAGTAATAGGATTGCTGGAGGGAATAATCGGGGGTCTACCGCTCTTGGTTGGGAAAACACCCCTCACCGCCTCCCTAGCCATTGCATTATTATCGCTCATCACGGGATTTAATCATATAGATGGTTACTTGGATTTCTTCGAAGCAGTTATGAGTAGGGGAGCAGATCCCGTTATGGTTCTAAAGGATAAGCATAGGGGATCATTTGCGATAGCGGCGGGCCTTATTCTATTCTCCATTTTAATATCATCCATATTGTCATCACGCGTTGATACATTCATTCAATTAATTGAATCATCGACTTCTGCCGCATTCTCCATGTATGTATTATCGCTAATTAGCAACCCAAGCCATGAGGGGCTGGGCCACCTATTTATAGTAGCATCCAAGAATAAACTAAAGGTCATTGCGTCACTCATGATCTATATTACTTCAATCGCATTAGTATCCAGATCCATAGTTATCCTATTGATATTGATGATGGAAACCACTATTGCCGCATTCATAGTTCAATTCATGGCCACCAAGCGAATAGGATTCGTTAACGGAGATGCAATTGGATTCACATACGAATTAACCTTAATGATAACAATGGCAACTACAGCATTTATATGATTATAATGGCGCCGCCGGTAACGGATTAATGCTTTATTATGAAGTGAATGATAGGCATTACTTTTGCGTTAACTGCGTGTCCACTGAGTGGTAACGCAAAGTCACTCCTTAATGCCACGCATCAATTAATAATATTATAATGCTTGACTTAGATGTGCGATGGGTAAAATGCTTAAATACCGGTAATTTAATTGTCCTGCGAATGTCAAAGAAACCAGAGCAGAAGAAACCTGAGCAGAAGAAGCCGGAGCAGAAGAAACCAGAACAGAAGGCTGAAGCCCAAGCTCCAGCTCCAGAGACTGCTGCGCCTCAAGAGGAGGGCGCAGAGGCCGGTCGTAAGGGTTGGATAGCTCCAGCGGTTATCTCCCAGGAAGAATGGAAGAATTATAGATATAGGGGTTACACCTTGGAGGAATTACAGAAATTATCCATGGAGGACTTCATAAAGTTGCTGCCGGCCAGGCAAAGAAGGAGCTTGATGAGGGGCTTAAAACCGGAGCACAAGAAATTATTGGAGAGAGTTAGGAAGGCAATTACTTCAGGCAGCAAAAAACCAGTGAAGACTCATGTCAAGGACATGATAATTCTCCCAGAGATGGTTGGATTAACCCTCCAAATATATAATGGCATTACGTATATTCCGATACAAATATCGCCGTGGCACATCGGTAGGTATATAGGGGAATTCGTTCCAACAGCTAAAATAGTGCAGCATGGAGAGCCCGGCCTAAAGGCTACGAGGTCCTCGCTGCACATAGCGGCTAAATGAGGTGATATGAATGGGAATAGTCACAAAGCAATTATCGGATCGTCCAAGGATAGGGGATCTGATTTCACTACCAAATGGGGAGGAGGTGCGGGTAAGGTCCGTGGGATTGCCGTGGCTGCTTCCGCCTAAGGCAGTATGTAATGATCCTAAGTGCCCCTGGCATGGTCACACAAGCGTGCGAGGCGAGGTTTTGAGGGGTATAGTGGACAGCGTTTATAATAATCATGCAGTGATAGTTCACGAGTGGCTCCACTATGTGCCTAAATATAAGCGGTACGAGAGGCGTAGGAAGAAGATTCATGCATATTTGCCCCCATGCACAACCATTAAGGTTGGCGAGGAGGTTATCATTGGCGAGACGAGACCATTATCGAAGGCCACGGCATTCGTGGTCTTAGGTACATCTGGGGACACCGTCCCTGTTAAGCCTAAAATAGAAAATATTCAATAGATAACTCCTTAAATTTCCAGGAATATTAATTCTTCTCCTGCTTTAGTGAAGTACAAGAATAACGGCTTTGTAAAGCAAAAGCACGTCACTAAAGCCTTTTCTGATTAATTGCGGATAATCGTGGAGTAACCCAATTAATAAGGAGGTAATCCTCTAGGACCTCGGAAGCATCATTAATATGGGGTCGGTCATGGGGCTTTCGGTTTGTAAAATAAAATACTATGCGAATAAACATTATTAAGCCGATAATGCCTATTTCTGTCGGCGAAATGAATGGTCAAAATAACGTGGATGATAGGTGGACCACAAGGTAGCGGCGTGGATACTTCTGCAACAGTGTTCGGCAATGCATTGGCGCGGGCTGGTTACTATATATATGGCAATAGGGAGTATCATTCCAATATAGAGGGCCGCCATAGTTACTTCAATTTAACCATAAGCGATAAACCAATGCATAGCATATCGGATGATGTTAACATATTGGTAACGTTTGAGGCTGAAAGCATTTTCCAGCACTTCAGGGAAGTACGTGATTACTTAGTATATAATAAAGCAGTGGAATCAACAAAGCTAGCCGCAATAAATAGCATTGAGCGTGAAACCGCCGAGGATATCGAGAAATTCCTTGAATCGATTAAGGTGCCCCCCACGGTCGAGGGAGTTCTGGATTACTTGAGGGGCAAGGGCGTTAAGTTAGTGCCCGTCGAGTATGATAAGATATTGGCAAGCGTAGCTGATGAAATGAAGCTATCGGTCGCCACCATTTCCAGGTCACGGAACATAATAGCGGCAGCAGTATCACTTAAATTGCTTGGCCTTGATAAGGAGTACTTAGCGGAGGCGATCAGGGGCCTATTCAAGAATGAATTATTCGTTAAGGCGAACCTCTTGGCGGCAGATAAGGCATATGGATTAGTCAATGCCGTATATGGATTAAAGGGGATACCAATAAATGGGCATAGGGTTCAACTAGATGGCAACACGGCAGTTGCATTGGGTAAAATAGCCGGCGGCCTAAGGTTCCAGAGTTACTACCCGATCACGCCGGCCAGCGATGAGAGCGTCTTCATAGAAGCCAATCAAGTAGTTGAGGTAATTGATCCGGATACCAAGGAGTCGCGCAAGGTTGGCATAGTGGTAGTTCAAACGGAAGATGAATTAGCGGCAATAAATGCAAGCATAGGTGCGGCATTAACTGGTGCCAGAGCTGCCACCTCAACATCTGGCCCCGGCTTCTCATTAATGGTGGAGGGGCTCGGCTGGGCCGGCATGAATGAGGTTCCTGTGGTCGTCACGTACTACATGAGGGGCGCCCCCTCTACGGGGTTACCCACTAGGAGCGGGCAAGCGGATCTATTGTTCTCGATTCATGCTGGTCACGGCGAGTTCCCTAAGATAGTGTTGGCATCGGGGGATCACGTTGAGGCATTCAAGGACGCCATTTGGGCCTTTAACCTAGCTGAGAGGTATCAAACGCCTGTGATTCACTTGGTTGATAAGTCCTTGGCTAATGCTTACTCCATAATAGATGAGACAGAGCTTGATTACTCCTCCATAAAGGCAGATAGGGGTAAAGTAATTGTTCCAAGCGGTGAGTATAAGCGGTTCCAATTCGTGGATGATCATATTTCTCCACGGGCATTCATAGGCAACGCCGTTATGCATTACACCGGCGATGAGCATAATGAGGAGGGCCACATATCCGAGAACGTGAATAATAGAACCAAGATGTATGAGAAGAGAATGAAGAAACTAGAGGTGGCGGATAAGGAGATACCGGAGGAGCTCAGGCTAAATGTATTCGGCGAGGGCGATATAGCCGTGGTAACTTGGGGAAGCCCCAAGGGAGCCGTATTGGATGCAATGGAGGAATTAAAGCAGGAAGGCGTATCGATCCAATTAATTCAATTAAGGATGTTCAGCCCCTTCCCGAGGAACCTGGTAACAAAGCTTTTGAAGGGAAAAAGCAAGATAATAGACGTGGAGAATAATTACACAGCTCAAGCGGCATCCGTAATGGCCCTAAGCACGGGAATAGAGCCGACTAATTACGTCCTTAAGTGGAATGGAAGACCCATAACCAGGACCGAGGTAAAGACAGCAATTAAGCAAGTGATTGAGAAGAATGAGAAGAGGGTGGTGCTAAATGGCGGCCAGTAAGATAGATATCAAGCTATATAAGACGCAGGAATGGGTGGATTGGTGCCCCGGCTGCGGTAACTATGGTATACTCAATGCAGAGCAAATGGCCCTAGCAGAGCTGGGGCTTGATCCCAAGAGAACAGTGATAGTGTCCGGCATAGGTTGCTCAGGCAAAATAGCCCACTTCATTAATGTTAATGGGGTTCATACATTGCATGGCAGATCAGTGGCATTCGCCACCGGCATTAAACTAGCTAATCCAGAGCTTGAGGTAATCGTTAATGCAGGCGATGGGGATCAATTAGGCATAGGCGTTGGCCACTTCGTCAGCGTTGGCAGGAGAAATATCGATATGACGGTTATCGTTCACGATAATGGAGTATATGGATTAACCAAGGGGCAAGCCGCGCCCACTCTTCCAAGGGGCGTCAAGACGAAGTCCCTTCCTGAACCCAATATAAATGATGCTATAAATCCGCTTGCATTGGCCTTAGCATCCGGCTACACGTTCGTGGCTAGGACCTATGCCTATGACGTGAAGCATGCCAAGGAGACCATTAAGGCCGCCATAACTCATAAGGGGCTTGCCTTAGTTGATGTGCTTCAACCGTGCCCCACCTATAATAATATAAATACCAAGGAGTGGTATGATAAGAGGATCTATAAGTTGGAGAATTGGGATCCAATTGTGAGGAGTGAGGCTGAGATGGATGAGAAGTTGTCTAAGGCGCTCCTAAAGGTAAGGGAGTGGGGCGATAAGATACCCATCGGTATATTTTACCAGAATGAAATGGTGCCGACTTATGAGGCCAGGGTAGAGGAGAGGGTGCCGACTTACCTCAAGAATCCGCCGGCGAAGCAGGAAATCGATAAGAATGGAGCATTCATCACATCAATAGAGAACATCATTAAAGGCAAGAGAGTAATATAATCAATACAGTATAATCAATTAAATAACATCTCCAATAGTTTTAATCCAATCTTTTCTTCTCCAATCACTATTAAATCATCATTATCCTCGGAGAACTTAGAGATCTCCTTGGCTAATCCCTCGATGGTTGCTTCATTAGTTTCCTCTATTACCTCGCCTCCTCGATAACTATTATCCTCAAATATCGTTATCACCTTGTTTGCATAGTAAAGAAATCTATAGGCAGCAACGTTTTTTCCATCCTCCACTTTCTTATACACTATTGCGGTTAACAAGGGCTCCGTGAGCCCATGCCTTGACCATTCATAGTTTTTCAGCCTCATTTCTCCTCGCCGTGTATTAAATCCACCCAATTAATAATATTCTTCCTTTTCCCAACATAATTAACACCTCCCCTTTGCTGATGGCTCCGCCGAGCCGTATGAAATCAATCAGTAATAAAATGCGCGACTAGCCTCTGGATCCCCATGGGTTGGGCTTTTGTGAAATATTTTTAAATGAGTTAGGTACATAAACTAGATGGTTACTTGCGATATCTGCGGTAAAGAGACTAATAACCCCATCATAATGGAGATAGATGGGGCTTACCTAAATCTTTGTGAGCGTTGCGCATCCAAGTACGCGAGCGCAAAGAATGCTAAGGTTATCTCGGGGATAGTGAGTCCCATTAATCCCAATAGCACACCCCGCATAGTTTCATCGAAACCGGCGCCTCGTCAGCAGCCTCCCCGGAAGAGTGGCATAAGCATTAAACAGGCGGATAAGTATGTGGTGGTGGATGATTATGCTGAATTAATTAAGGGCGCCAGGGAGAATTTAGGCATGGAGAGGGCTGCGCTTGCAAGGGTTCTCGGCATAAAGGATAGCGTTTTACGTAATATTGAGGAGGGTAAACTAATTCCCGATATAGCGTTGGCTAGGAAGATGGAGAAGGTGCTTGGCATTCAGTTATTGGTGAGTGAAACTGAGGGAGGCGAGACTGAGGTTGGGGGTCTTGGAAAGGATATAACCCTGGGGGACATAGTTGAGCTCCGGAAAAAGGAAGACAGTAAGTAAGAGAGCCATATTATTGATGGCTGGGATCGGTAAGGAGAGTAAGGGAAACGAATTCATTGAATTAGCTAAGGCAGCTGGCTATGATGTGGTCGATTTAATATATCAGCGTCGATTCATTGATTCACGTTTTTATGTGGGGTCCGGTAAGGTAAAGCAATTGAAGCAATTAATCGAGCATAATGGAGCAACTCACGTCATAACATATGATAGGCTCAAGCCGAGCCAATTCAATAATTTGCGGAAGGAGTTAGGCATTAACGTGATGGATAGGGTTCAATTAATTCTGGAAATATTTAATGAGCGCGCGGGAGACATGGAGTCAAAGCTACAGGTGAGGCTTGCGGGTCTCTATAATCAATTGCCTCTCCTGCGAGAATATGTGCGGCACGCTAAGAAGGGGGAGCAGATAGGCTTCATGGGGCTTGGGGAATACGCGATAGATGCGTATTATAAGCATGTACTTAAGCAAATAGCCACCATACGTAGGAAGCTTGATGAGATCACTGCTACCCAGGCCAATAGAATATATCGGAGAAAGGAATTGGGCATGCCTCAAGTGGCGATAACTGGATACACCATGGCTGGGAAAACCACGCTCTTTAATCTATTGGCTAATGAAGAGAAGGGCATCGATGGGAGGCCATTCGCCACTTTATCCACATACTCAAGGCTCGTGAGTTTCGAGGGGAAGAGAGCCGTTTTAACGGATACCATAGGCTTCATAGATGATTTACCTCCTCTCCTGATCAAATCATTTTATGCGACGATAAAGGAAGTCACATATGCAGATGCAGTGCTGCTCGTGGTGGATATCAGCGAGGGAGTGGATGAGGTCTCCAGGAAGCTTTCCGTGTCATTAAATATCTTCAACTCGTTGGGCGTAAGCATGCAAAGGGTCTTATTGGTTATGAATAAGATAGATCTATTGGGTGATGCAGCCTCCCTCAGTTCCATAAATGGGTTGGCATCAGATCTTGGACTTCGATATGTTAAGGTATCAGCTAAGATGGGCATTGGAATAAATGATTTGAAGAGGGAGGTCAGCAACATGTTGACGGATTACGTGCGGTTACGTATAGTGGGGAATAATGTACCTCCATGGATATTTAGGGTAGGCACCATAATTAATGCGGACAACGATGGATTAATTCTATTAGTTAATAGAGTTTATGTTCCTAAGATAATGAAGGAAATAAAGGCAGAGGAACTCTGAGATGATAAAACGAACGGCAAACCCAAATCCCATCTATTCATGGCAGGAGATCAAACCCATCCTGTTTGAGGTTATTAAGCCTAATTAATGTTTTATTATAATTATTTTATCGTTTTAAGAACAGTATAGCAATTATTATTTATATGACATCAATATTTATATTAATTGTAGCATGTGACTATTTTATCATTATCAAGTTTTGGCATTGGTGTTCCTCGTCGATAATAAATATTAATGCTTTTGAGTTTTCACAAAAGATTTTGTATATTATTAATAGATTTACTTAATAATAAAATATATTTATCGTTCTCTATTTGAAAAGGTATTCATCATTATTTATAATGTTAAGATTATGATTATTTCTCTGATTGTATATAGCTTCTCCGCCTTTTTATGTGTGCAAAATGTGCATTACGGCTGAAGCTTTTATTCTGTGCAAGTGATCAAATACTTATGGATATAAAACTCGTCCTCGTAAATGAATGCACGTTTAATTACATTGTGGAGGAAATACGTTATTTAGATCCAATCCTCTCCGGCGATAAATCTCCCCCAGCCGTGCGGCGTGCGCGTCGTTTTTCTAAGATAGGCATATTGAAGGGAAGAAAATTAGCCGGGGACCCCATAATTGTAGCCACGTATAATGTAAATGGCTTATCCATAATGTTTCGGGAACTGTTGGTAATCCATCGATCTGTCTCCGGTAAATTAATGGTATTCAAGTCTAGGTGCAGAACATGCATGGGTTGCCCACTATTAACTGCATGTACCTCGGTCATAAAGGATGTGGCCAATGAATTAAGCATAGAAGGTCTCAGGGGATTAACGCCTAAGGAGTTGGCGACCGACATGATGAATAAGTTACTTCAAGAATCTAAGGAAATAAGCGCCATGGTTAGCATGCGTCAATCCCCTCAAGTACACATGGATAAATACGATGGCAAGATAAGGATAATAGAGAAAGCAAACAATAGTGTCTAAAACACTTGACTATTCATCACACCAGAGACCCCATCAGTGAGGGCGGGTGATTTACTAAACTGTCCTCCTCCCCGCCCTTAAGGGCGAGGTTTGTCGTTCGTTCATCATCATTTCTAAAAATGCCTCATTCATTGCTTTGGGGGCTTCATTGTTATGCTAGAAGCAACGATCGTGCGGCATGAGAAGCATACCTTTGGATCCTTAAATATAACTCCCGACTCTCGTTGCTAGACGAGGATAGCTATGTTAGGTTAAATTTAAATTTTACATGGCCCTAGTCTAGTTTAATGTCAGTACTAAGTAAGCCGCTTCCCTCTAGATTGACGCTTCTCAAGCTTAGGGAGCAAGGTTCCCTGTATAGGAACGTGAAGAGGACTGTGGAGGACGCCAGAAACGCCACTATACAGAGAATTAGAACCATAATACAGAGACTGGAGGAGACGAGGAAGCGTGCCTATGATTATATATTGAATGTTTCTCAACTATATGGATTAGCTGAGTCAAAGATGGGTCCCCACCAATTATCTCTCTTGGCATCGTTCGTGAAGCCAACTGCCCAAGCATCTCTAGTATCAAAGGACTTCGGGGGAATAAAGTTCACCACGCTGGAATTAAGTGGATTAACATCGCCGAATTACGGCATATTCAGCACTGATTCCGGCCTTGATACTGCCATGTATAGGTTAATGGATGGGTTCAGCATAGTGTTGGAGTATATTAACTTAGAGGGATTATTTGATATGCTTCTAGCCAGGGTAAAGGAGTATCAGCGAATGATAAACGCCATAGGAAATGTGCTGTTGCCCAGAATAAATGATTCAATAGCATTCATAAGGCTTGCGCTAGATGAAGAGGAACGGGAGGATTTCGTTAGGAGAATAATTATAAGTAGGTTGCTCGGGGGAGCACAGCAATGAGTCTCGAGAAAGCAATAAATGAGGAGGTCGATAAGGCGATGAATGAAGCTAGGAAGGAAATCGCCGAGAGGCTGAATAAGAGTAAGTCAGCTATACTTTCGGAACTCGAGAAAACAAAGGAGGAATTAATGAAGAAAGCCCTGTGAGCTACCCCCGCCCTTAAGGGGCTTCCCCGCCCCGCCTTGCCCATCACCACGGGTAGTGGGCGGAGCTCCACGGGCGCTACGGGCGGCTCCCACCCTGCGTGTTTTAAATAAAATCAAAGCAGGATGAATAGTTCTTGCCTGATATCCTTAGATATGTTTAACTTAACCATGTTGAATATAGAGGATACCATATCGCCCTCGAGATCCCTTGCATGCGATATAACTAGTGCTGCTCCAGGAGCGAATTCCGTGTATTTGCCGAAGATTGTCTTGGCTTTTTTCATCATGTAGGTGAAGTAAGAGGCATGCAACAACCTGACTGCATCCACTATGGTTGCTTGCCTAACCACTGAGAGTATATTGGCCACAATGGGGTGCTGGGAAAGCGATTCAAGTAATCTTCCTGGCTCCTCTGGCGGAACTTTATACACGTTGCCGAACTTTATTGTGAGGTCATCAATTACTTGGGCAGATAGATTCCATAGGCTTCCCCTAAACAGGATATTTAGGTTATAAAAGTCAACCATATCGGTGACCACTTCTTTAAGCGATTCATCGTATCTAACATAATGGGTTAATGCCTCCATATATGATGATTCAAGCAGTGTATCCAGTACCGCTATTTGAATATCTTGGTGGTTATGCATCAATTCTAGGGCCTTTGAGAATGCTCGGTAGGCAATGTGGCCTTGAGCCTTAAGTCTATCGGCTAAATCAGATAGATTGGATGAACTGATTAAATCAGCCATTATGTGTCTTCTTCCCATCGCTTCCTCCACCGCCATGTTTAGTGATGCCTCAAGGCTTCGTCTATCCATGTTTGCTAGAATAGCCTTAGCTATTGACTTTATGTTATCCACCTCGAACTTAAGCAAGTAATCCATTAACGTCTTCCTAACTAGGTGAGGAGCGGTAATCGCTATGCTTGCCACTTCCCTCGCCGCGTTTTCCTTCACTCTAAGGCTGAATTCCTGCGTCGACGTGTCCTTGCTTAGTCTGGATACTATTGATGAGTATGATGTGTTTCCAAGCAATGAGAAAAACTCATCCGAGGAAGTCGTGAATATCATGTTCTTGATTATGTTCATGTCGAGAAGCTTGGATTTTAGGAACCTAACTCTAGGACCTAGATATGGGTACCTGGTTACTAGGCTCATGAGAATCCCAGGAGGGCCATGACTTCGTGAACCGCCTTCTCGGTTACCTTATCCTTATTGCCGATTAATTTCTCTATTCCCTTCCTGTTGGCTTCCATGAATTTCTTGACCTCCTCCTCTGTTCTAGCGTCTATGCTTGCCTTATGCTCATTAATGAGTTGCGTTATTTTCTTATTGAGATCATCGCTTATCTTGGCCTTAATTGAGGACACAATCGCCTCCAGCTCTTGCTCCGTCTCCTTCTTCCGCTTATCAACCATATCCACAACCTCATCAAGTTCCTTCATCACATCATAGAGCTTCTCTAAAGATGACATATCACCAAAGTTAAGCTATGGCTCACTTTTAAATTTAACCCATGAAGCCCCTAACGAGTTTCCTCCATTATAGGATTAGCGCTTTGGAAAAGCTAAAATAATACGGCTATTACCTGGATTTAATGAGCATAGTCTTGCTTGATGATTGCGGAAGCAAATTTCAGCCAATTTCCTACACTACTCCAACTCCCTTCCTAATAACGGGAGGATTAAGGCTAGTGGAGCATTGGATGATTAGATTAAGGAGCAGCATTGGTTTGTACTTATATATGAGTAAGGAGGAATCCTTGATTCACGTGAGGCGCAATAGGCTCCTAATCAATAAATTCCTGAACTACGCTCTGCGGCTGGAGGAGGAACAGCCAAGCATTGCTGTCTCGGCCTGCGTATTGCCGACGAGTTCGGCAGTGAATAAGGTCATGGATTACGTAAAGCTTGGCGTTAAGGTTACCTGTGGGGAGAGAATTTTGGTCTATGGGCCGGGAGAAATAGTTGAGGATTGCTCATTACAGGCAATAAATGGCATGTGGGACCTAATTAAATTCAATGTGGATCTACTTCGTGAAACCATACAATTACTGGGCAAGGGAGACGTGGTCACCATTGGATCAAGGATTCATAGTGGATTATATTTGGATACCAGGAATGGCCCTGTGGCGATAATTGGGTCGGATCTTGGGGATGCCATAAGCATTAAGGGTCCTGCCTTAATAGGACCAGAATCTGAGGTTCAATCATTCACGGTGATTAGGCCTGGCTCAGTCATCTATATGCAGAACACTGTCGGCGGTGAAGTGAAGAACAGCATCATGGATAGGGAAAGCAGGAAACCTCATCACGGCTACCTCGGGGATTCATATGTGGGCAAGTGGATAAACCTCGGCGCAGGCACATCGGTTTCAAATCTGAAGAATACGCTTGGCCCAGTTAGGTACATGGGTCACGATACCGGCATGAATAAGCTTGGCCCAGTTATTGGGGACTGGGTTCGTTCCGGCATAAATACCAGCATAATGACCGGTAAAGCAATTGGGCCTGGTTCTCAAGTGTATGGCATAGTTACTTCCGATATTCCTCCATTCATTTTCTACAAAAATTATGGAGAGCCAGTTATGAGCATCGCCGATCGCAATAAGATGATTGATATAATTCGGAGGGCCACTAGGGATGATGAGGATGAGGCCGCGTTAGCCGCATTAATTTATGAATCAACATCTGAATTAAGGAGGGGAATTAAGCAAATCCAATTTAGGCTCTAATCATTTCGCTCTTCCTCCGTTTGATTACGCTATTTGGGAACCCCATTCCCTCATGAAGATGAATGCTCTTAATTGAAAATATAACGTTATTTTAGTTTATAAATTTTTCTATTGATAATTAAGTCCTATCTCTTTTCATTAATAAGAGAGAAATAATACAGCTTATGTATGGTAACTCGATCGGTATGGGAGAAAATAAGAAGATCGGGATGATAGTTTTCTCGGGAACCGAGGATAAAATGATTCCCGTGGGAGTGATATCCCAGGGAGCAGCGGCGATGGGGTATGACGTATTGATATTCTTCACTGGGTGGGCAATGTTCAGGCTCCTTAAGAAACCCATGGAGCCAACGTGGCCCAAGGAATTCGAGCAAATGGTGCCTTCATTAATGGAGGGAATGAAGAGGATAAAGGCCCCAAGTTGGTTGGATATGTTGAAGCAAGCAAAGGAGATGGGGGCAAAGATATATGTGTGCTCAATGATGTCGCAGGCCGCTGGGCTACGGAAGGAGGACTTCGATTCTTCCTTAGTGGATGATGTGGTGGGCGTCGCCGCGTTCCTGGAAATGGTCGAGGGAGGACAAGTCCTATTCATTTGAGGTGATTCCAAGTGGCTCAACCCACGAGGACCGTGGATGCACGGGGATTATCATGCCCCGGCCCAATAACTGAGTTAGTGAAGGCGTATAGGAACTCTAAGATGGGAGACGTAATAGAGGTACTGGCAACAGATGAGGGATTTAAGCAGGACGTGCAGGCTTGGATTAGGAAAACGGGGAATGAACTTATAGAGTTGAGGGAAGAGAATGGAGAGATAAGGGCATTGATACGCATAGTGAAGCGGTGACCACCGTGAAGAACGTCGTGATAATAGGCGGCGGCGCCGGTGGAGCAATGCTCGCGAATAGGTTGCCCAGTGATGAGTTCAATATTACATTGATAGATAAGGAGGGCTATAATTATTATCTTCCTTGGCTTCTATATGTGGCGTTTAAGGGGTCCCGGCGAGAGATGAGGAGAAGCCTTGAGTCGATACTGAAGCCGCATGTGAGGCTAGTGAAGTCGACGGTGTCCGCCATTAATTTGAGCGATAAGTGGATCGAATTAATTAATGGAAAGAGAATGAGCTATGATTATGTCGTGATAGCGGCCGGCGCAGACGTTGATGACTCTAAAATCAATGGGTTACATGATGTATTGGTTAGGTATGGGAACTACTACACCACTGAGGAGAATGCATTAAAGGTATGGAGAACGCTGAACTCCATTAAGGAGGGCACACTGCTCATCGCCGTGTCCGATCCAAAGCATCGCTGCCCGCCATCTCCAATGGAGGGCGCCTTCTTGGCGGAGGAATTCATTAGATCAAGGGGGCTCAGCGATAAGGTTAAGATAGTCTTCGCCACTCCCTATCCAAGGCCTTACCCTGCAGAGCCAATGAATGAGGTCGTGGAGCCAATAATGAGGGAGAGAGGGATAGAAATAGTTAATTTCTTCACGCTTGACTATGTGGAGCCGGATAAGCAGGTAATGCATTCCCTGGAGGGAGACGAGTTAAAGTATGATTCGGCGATAGTTGTGCCACCCCATGTGGGGGCCAGGCTAAAGTATTACCCGGAGGACGTTACCGATAGCGATGGCTTTGTCCTAGCCGACAAATTGACGAATAGGGTTAAGGGATTCGATGATGCATTCGTGATAGGCGATGCCTCGGCAGTGCCGGTAGCCAAGACCGGAGTAACGGCTCACTTGGAAGCCAGCGTCGTGGCCAAGATACTTATGGGAGAGGAGGCCAAGAATAGTGGTAGAACTAATTGCCCCTTTGACTTGGGTTATGGCCTAGGCACATTCGTTATAGGCGATTATTACACGCCGGTGGTGAAGTATCCGCCGAATAAGGTTAATCACATGATGAAGATGGCGTTCGCTGCAATTTATTGGGACATGATTAAATATCCTGAGTTATGGGACCCGATATTTGACTCATTCTTTGACGCCACCAATCCCTCAATCCTAAAGAGGATATATGGGTGAGGGACATGTCTATTCTGGTTGACGACGAGATAGAACGAATGTTGACGCCGCGCACCGTGGAGTTAATGGGCAAGCTAGTCACTGCCCTCGATAAGCTTGATGGATCAGGTCTTCTGGATGCATTAACTAATTTAGCGTCAAGCGACGTTATCAGCGAATTAGCGAGGATATTCTTGACCGCGGATCTAGTTAAGACATTAAACGGCATCGATAATCTACTCAAGTTGGCGAGCGAATTATCGGATGCCGATGCAATGGATGGTTTAATTAAATTGGTGAGGCTAATTAAGGCAATCAATGGCACTGGGCTAATTGATTCGATGAGCGATATAGTCGGCGATCCGGAAGTGATTGGGGAAGCATCTAGGGCCTTATTATCGACGGGCCTCATCCATTTATTGAATAATTTAGATGAGTTAAGCAAGGCATTGGCATCTATTGACTTTAAGGCCCTCACCAAGTTATTGACAGCATTGTCGCAGGGATTAACGGAGGGCCCCAAGCAAACAGAGTCCCTTGATATGGTTAAGAAACTGCTTTCTAGCACTGATGCCAAGAAGGGCCTCTCCATGCTAATTAACGTATTAGAGAAAATGGGCTCAACTACTTAGGAACAACAATTCTCTCTTTTTTGGCCGTTCTTCCCAAACCCTAGCCAGATGAGGATTCCCAGGTCTTCAAGGATTCCTTCTACGTGTCTTTAATTATGCAAGGAGACCTCGGGGAACCCTCGCCCTTAAGGATGGGGAGGAGGTCGGAATAAGAAGGATAACCCTGCTTCTTCTAGGAGAGGGAATAAGATGCACAGCACCTGGAAGCATTATATAGATTTATCTTTCTCACTAGAGACGCCAAACCCGCAAAGGCGGGGTAGTTTACTCTCTACCTTATGTTTTTGGTTTGATGGCTTCCATCGGCTTTGTGGTAGGACCATAGATTCGCCGTGAACTTGTGTCCTTGTCCGGATTTTTAGCCAGCATTGATGAGTTTTTTCACAGCTTCGTAAACGCTGTCGCACATTTTGGCGGCGTTTTCAGCATCAAATTTTGAATATAGTTCTTCTGGTGATGCTCCAGTTTCCTCATCTCCATACATCGCGGGTTCTCTTTGGCTCCTTAAAACTCTAGAATAGTATGCAAGTTCATCAATTTTCTCTTGGAACCATTGTGGAAACCTATTCTTTTCTTTCCTAAGGAGGTATCCTACGTCATGAAGTTTAGGTGGCTCTACACCAACGTACCTCAAGGAAGCTTTAAGGAGCAGTTCAACGGCTTCCTGGCATTGCCTCACAGTATAAGGATAATTGCCTCCATTCAGTGCCTCCTTAGCATGCTTCATTCTCTCCTCGGCTTGTCTAATGTAAGATTTTGCAAGGTCATTATTATTCACAGGCTTCACCCAAAGTCAATTACTTCTCCGAACTTGTAATCTTTTTTCCTCCAATACCACGCCTTTTTAGATATCCACACTCTCTCAAAACCCAATTCCAACAATTTCTCCCTCGTCTTTTCAAGCACATTTCCAAAGAAGTTATCCCTATCGTAAAGAATTATCGCATCATCTGTCATATCCATGTAAAGAGGAGAGAATCTTACGGCCTCCTCCGGAGTTTTCATAATTGGAGAAAAAGTGACATAATATCCCTCATCCATAAGTTTATCTATATCGTCTTCAATCTTACTTTCGATTTTCTCAAATAACATCATCCTCTCGGTTATGGTTTTAGGCAAATCCTTTATGACTATTAATAGATCGACGTCACTGTCATTCCTATGATCTCCTCTGGAAACGCTTCCATAAACTACTACAGAAATTAGCCTGTCCCCAAATTCGTCCAAAAGTAACTTAGTGAGCTTTTTCAATAAGCTATTGTAAGGTTCTTTCATGGGCAAATACTCGTTATTAAAAATAAAAACTTCTCGCCTAGTTAATCTGGAATTAGAATGTTTAATTTCTCACCAAGCTAAACTTTATAGTGAACTACCGCCCTTGTGGGCGGGGTCTTCCTGTTTCCTTAGCATCAGTTAAGATAAAAAGTATTTAAAGCCGGAAATATATTGGCTTACTAATGATAACGCCTGTTAGGTGCTGGACGTGCGGTAAGCCTCTGGGCCATCTTTGGGAGCCCTTCAGGAAGAGGGTATCCGCGGGCGAGGATCCAGGCAAGGTATTGGATGATCTTGGATTAACTAGGTACTGCTGTAGAAGAACATTGCTGGGCCACGTTGAGTTAATAGATTCAGTATTGCCATATAATAGAATGGAGAATCCATGAAACCGCCTTAACGAGAACAATAAAAGTATTTAATTGACTGCATTAACATATGGAACCAGTGAGCAGGGGAGGGCCTAAGGCATTAAGGATCAATAAGCAAGTAGTTAGGCCAATTCGCCGCACATTAATTACTGTATCACTGTTCCTAGCGATTTCACTAATAATGTCACTAATTACGGTGGCTCAGGAAGACATTCCAATAAATAAAACGGTTGAGGTGAGCAATGTTACCATTTATTACTTGAAGAAGGGGATAGTTATGGCCTACGGCTCTAATGGAGTCTTAATCAACGGTTCCATTTATATAGTTACCATTTATAGGTCAGGCAATTATTTGCTAATATACGGTGCAACCCAGAACCAACAAGCCATTAATGCATCCCCGGTGCCTAAGCCCCGTTCCGCTCACCCAAATACGATCAAGGAAACGCCAGTGATTAACTCCTTTTATAAGTCACGTGAACCAACACAGCTCAACCCTCAACAATCCCCTCCCATCCCGGCTTCTCCCGGGTCTTCCTCATTTATAGTTGTGCTGGGGCTCGTGGTTTCATTAATGGCATCGACGATCGCGGCATCCATGATTATCATCAGTGAGGATAGGCGTAGATGCATTGATCATGAAATGAGCAGATTAGTGGATTGGCTGGGGGCCCGTAGGCCATCTATAACGCCCCGGGAATTAATTAATGAGGCGCCGCCATGGTCTATCAAGGAGGTTTCAAGGGTGGTGGATATGTATGAGGCATTCATGTATGGAAATGCCCACATTGATTGCGGCGAGTTTAAGAAAGCCGTGGCCGAGGCTATGGCGTGGAAGCCGGTATCGATGAAGCAGGTAGAGGTCCAGTGATTGGACCAATGGTGGTGGCCATAGTCTCAACCAATGATCAGTCCAAGTTAGAGAGGATTGGAGTTAAGGATTCCAAGAAATTAAGTCCCCACAGGAGAACCCAATTATTTAGGCAGATACTGACCATGGCGAGCTGCGTTAAGTCAATTATTGTGCCCCCCGACGAAATAGATAGGTATGTGATGGTGAATGGATTAAATGATTTGGAAATGAGTAAAATGATTGAGTTAATATCTATGTGCGAGGCGGACACCATTTACGTGGACTCCCCTGACCCTAGACCAGAAAGATTCGGGCAGCGGCTTGAGGAAGCGACGGGAAGAAGGGTAATAGCGATGAATAAGGCCGATGCTATTATACCCGTGGTTTCCGCCGCCAGCATAATAGCTAAGGTAACTAGGGATAATGAAATAGCTAAATTAAGGCGTGAGTATGGAGACTTCGGAAGCGGGTACCCCAGCGATCCCAGAACGATTGACTTCCTAAAGAAGTGGATAAAGCAACACGGTTCTCTACCCCCAATAGTTCGAAGAACTTGGAAAACAATTGACGACATTAAAGGCTAAGGCCAATAAATGGGCGTTACCGTTCCATTACCTCACGATGCCTAACCCCATCCAAAAGAAGCATCCACTTCCAAAATCCTTAATGAGAGACTTACCATTCTTACCAAAATGGGGGTTAAGGGGGGCGAAAAGCCTCGCCCTTCAGGGCGGGGAGGAGGTCAGTTATTGTTTTCCAAGAATTCAGAGGAATTAATTATTAGCTCGCAGAAAATCTATAATTTAGAAATTTATTTTTTCTTTTTATTTAAAACTTTTTTTATCTTTTTCCCATTCTTCAATATCTCCATCAACGATATAAAATATTGGATTTGGTTCGATTATTTTTTCATCTTTTATTTCTTCATATTTTTTCTTGTCTCTTACTTTAAGTTTTTCAAGTAAATGTTGAAATTCAAAATTTACCTGACCAATTG
>Ga0080003_1000393_pt1 | contig 29533 bp, 34 predicted proteins | sample JossMetagenome_FD_69206 | JGI IMG/M metagenome (GOLD analysis project Ga0080003, IMG submission 69206) | Hot spring microbial communities from Joseph's Coat, Yellowstone National Park, USA - JC2_E (SPADES assembly) (version 2) | ecosystem: Environmental > Aquatic > Thermal springs > Hot (42-90C)...
TAGAGGACGCCAAGAATCAGATAAAGGATACAGCTTCAAGAGTTTTTAAGGTGCCCGTTGACGATGTGGAAGTTTCAGATGGATACGTTTTTTCAAAGTCTCATCCATGGATAAGGAAAGAGTTAAAAGAATTTGCTAACGGTTACACGTTTGATGATGGTACATGCATAGGTGGGCCTGTAATAGGCAGAGGTTCCTATGTTCCTGTTCTTAATACGTTCTTAGACGAGAATGGTCACGGTTCTAATACTGTGTTCCATACTTTTGGAGCTACTGCTGTGGAAGCTGAAATAAACTTGATAACTGGCGAAATCAAAATTATAAAGGCAGTCCAAGTTTTTGACGTAGGAAAAGTAATAAATTTAATGGGTCTTATAGGGCAGGCAGATGGAGGCTTTATAATGGGTTTGGGTTCAGCTTTGTTCGAAGAAATCAAGTTTGATGACAGCGGATGGGTGCTTAATCCAAATCTAACGCATTACTACGTACCTCGCATTACAGACACAAACTTTGAAATTAAAGAAAAATTTTTAGAAACGCCTCAAAAAGACGGTCCACTTGGCGCAAGAGGTATAGGGGAGCACGTGATGATAGGCGTCGCTCCAGCCATAGCAAACGCAGTTTTCAACGCTACAGGTGTTAAGATAAATGAATTGCCAATGAAAGCTGAAAATATATGGAGACAGATAATAAGTCAAAAGCCAGAACTTTTTTATAAAGCTTTTCAAAGCTTTGAAAGCACGCTAAAGGAGGTAACAGCGAAATGAGTTTTGGGAGTGCTTATTTTACATTACCTAAATTCAAATACGTAAAGCCCAGGACTGTTGACGAGCTCTTAGACTATTTATCGAAATATGGCTCAAATGCAAAAATAATGTCAGGAGGGGTTGGACTTATAGCATTCATGAAAGAAAGGCTTATATCTCCTGAATATATAATTTCGTTGTCCAGTATTCCAGAACTTAAGAAAATAAAGTACAATGAAGAAACTTTTGAAATAGGTGCGAACGTTCACCTGAGTGAGCTTGAATCAGATCTTATACATAAAACTGTGCCGACGCTTTACAAGGCAGTCAAAAACATTGCGGATCCAACTATTAGAAACATGGGAACACTAGTTGGAGATCTTGCTGAAGCAATTCCTTGGGCAGATGCATATCCGGCTTTACTTTCTCTTGACGCAAGCCTAGAAATCATGAAAAAAGGTTCCGGTAGAAAGGTTCCGGTAAACGGTTTTGTTGAAGGTTTAGGACAGATTAATCTAAAAGAAGATGAATTTATATCAAAAATAATACTCCCCATAAGAAAAATGCGTGGCACTTACCTAAAATTTGCAAATTCTAGCGAATATGGTCTTGCTACGGTTGCGTTGACTTACCTTTATGAAGAAGAACGGTTTAATTTGGTACTGGGTTCAATCACGGAAAAGCCGATCGTTATAAACAATGCGGACGTTGGCTGGGATTTTAAATCAGATCTAAGTAAAAACGTTGAAAAGCTGAACGCTTTCATAGATTTAAACGTAAATCCTGTTGATGATCTGCTTTCGTCTTCTAAGTTTAGAAAGAACATTATAAAATATCTCACTTTACGGGCAATAAAGGAGGTATTTAGTTATGAAAGAAATTAAACTTAAAGTCGACGGCGTTATAATGAAAGTCAATGTAGATGATAACGAAATTCTTCTTGATGTGCTTAGAAATAAGCTAGGTATAAGGAGCGTAAAGGCTGCATGCTGGAGAGGTGAATGCGGGCTGTGCACTGTACTTCTAAACGGTATACCTATAAAAAGTTGCATGATGCTCGCAATCGAAGCAGAAGATCAGGAAATCATTACTGCTCAAGGCTTATATTCTGACGAAAGAGCTAGAAAGCTAATGGATTCTTTTGTAAGGCATGGGGCAATGCAATGTGGTTTTTGCACTCCGGCATTTATAGTCACATCACACTATATACTGAATAAAAATCCAGATGCAGATGATGATGAAATAAATGAAGGGCTCAAAAGCGCCATATGCAGGTGCGGAACTTATTTTCAGATAAAAGAAGCCATTAAGGAAGCAAAAAAGTATTATGATCATTTTTCCAAATCTTAAAAATTAAATTTTTAACGTAAAAATTATACATTTTTTGATAATAAAACTTTTATAAGCTGTATTACAAATAAAACCAATTTGAAACTAGAAGGTTGTGAAAAAATAGATACAGACCCTGAAAAAACATGGATGTATTTATCAGATCCAGAAAAAATAATTAATTGTGTACCTGGTGTTATAGATTGGAGCGTTTCACAGAACGTTATAAAAGCAAAGATAAAACAAGGTATCGGATTTATAAAAGGTACATTCGATATTGAGACAGTTATAGCAAAAAACGATTCAGTAAAAAAAGAAGCTCTGCTTCAGCTACAGGGAAACAGCAATCTTGGAAATTTTAGAGCTAACATAACAATATATTTAAATAAATTAGAAAACACGTACAGTCTGTGTTATGCGGCAGATGTTACCGTTTCTGGAATGATAGGTACTTTATCAAGCTCTATTATTGCTAATACGATCAAAAAAATTGTAAAGGATCTCTTAAACTGTGTAGCAGAGAAAGTAGCAAACCTTTAATTTTATCATAAGATACAGAGTGAACTACCCTGAACTCAAGATAGGGGTTCCAGGTTCATAGCCGCGCATGCTTTTACATTAGGAATATGACGTCTCGTCTGCGTTCCACATGCAGAGCCTATTGCTGAATTCGCTCAATGAGCGCTGGCCTTCTTTGGGACATTGCGGATTCCCTAGATCAAGCTCTGCATGGCTTTCAGGACAATTTATGGCCGTAAAGATCGAATGTAGAAGGCTTTAAAAAACATTAAGGGGGCTATCCAAAGCTCGCGCAGGTGATATTCGCCCCCTTAACCCCTTTAAGGTTAAAACTAAGTTCTTACAGGTTCTAAGGGAAATCCGCAGTTTCTACAATTTTTCAAGGAGATTGGGTTACTCCAACCGCATTTCTTGCATTTTATTTCTTTCTCTCTGTAAAGGTATGTAATTTTTTCATTTGTGTGAAATCCTAAACTTAACCTTAAACCTCCTTTTAAATGTTTGTTAAGCTCCTTTATTTCCTGTTCTTTAAAATTATTTTCATCATAAATTTCTAATCCTAAAGAATATGGGTTTAAGCTGAATCTTTTTCCAAGCTTTTGGGAATCCAAGTACGCCAAACGTTCTCCAGAATCGTCCTGTATCCATGAAACAGGGTAACCTATCTTTTCCTGTAGAAGGTTTATAAGTTCTATTTCTTTTTTTATTACATCCTCTTGACTTATGTTTAGCATTATCATGCTCTCTTTTAGCCCTGCCAAATTTACGAGTGGGGTAATGTACTCTGATGGGTGTTTAACGGTCAATTCTTTTAAAGTTGGAAGAAGACCCATCAAAAGCCTGTTATTGATGAATTTATTCCGTTGTGTAATAGCATCCTGTAAAATATCCTTTAATAAAAGTACTTTTACCTTAAAGTAACTTTCTTCGTTCTGTGCCTCGTTAGCCAGATGTGGCAGATTTATTGAAGCAGATATTATTCCCATTTCCAGGCCTTTTTCTTCGTTCAGTTTAAAACCGATGGACGTCTTATTGTCATTGTTTATAAGCAGTAAAGGCGTTTGGATTTTGGAGCTTGTGCTAAGCAAAACTTTTGGTTTTTTTATTTTAAGCAGAAATCTGTTGTATTCGTTAATTATTTCATCATCAACTTTATCGAAGTGAATGGTCAATACAGGGGATCTGGTTGTGCTTGGAAGCAGGCTTTGTAACATAAAAAAAGATTCCTTTTTTAATTTTTCAAACACTGTATCGTTGATTTTGAGAAAAACTTCTGCGTTGGCCTCCCTAGAAAGACCGTACACTAGTTTTATAAAATCTTCAAAAGTTAAACTGTCTTTGTTTGCTGTACTGTACAACAAATTAAGATCTAACGCAATAACGTCGGGCTTAAACATCCAGTTTTCGGGGAAAGATAGATGTATTTCTCCGTTAAAGTGGGCATCTATCAAATCTGTTGGAAGATCTGATCGTACAAGATAATCAGAAAATATTCTTTCAGCAGCTTTATATACTGCATCCTCAAAGCCTTCTCCCTCTTTACTGGTTTCTTCAAGCATAAGCTCAAGGTCATAAACTGGCATGCCCAGTCTGCTTAGTTTTTTCCAGTACTGCTCTAAACCTTGTTCCAACAAAATTGAATTTACAATCTCTCTGATGAGCGGCGATGTAAGATATGTAAGCTGAAACTTATAAATACGAGATTCAGCTTCGCTTGCTATGTTTTGAGCGACTTCTATGGGTACATTAGCTTCTTTTATAAGGCTTTGAACTATTTTTGACGTGTCAAACTCTTCAATCTTTTGCGATGATTCTCTGACATACAAGCGTCCTGAAGAAACGAGAGATTCCTCTTCAATTTGCTTGGCAAGCGACAGGACCAGCCTACCTAATGGCGCTATCATATATTTCCTTTCTTGTTTATTTTGTACTACTAAATTCTGCTGTACCAGTTTTTTCAAATGATAAGCAAACTTACCAGATTCTCTCTTTGGAGTGAATCCTGAAGCTTCTTTGAGCTCTGTATATGTCATTCCTCCTTTTGCTGCCAGTATTTTCAGTATTTCCAGCCTACTTTTTGAGGCTAGTACCGAAAAGATGATTTTTAACCTTTTTGTCATAAGATTGCTGCTCAAATCTCTTAGACTACTAGTTAATAGTAATATATAAAGTTATGATTGTCAAAAATATTTTATTTTAGAACAAAATATTTTAATATAAATTTTGATCGAAAGTCACGCTCGCCATGATCCATACAGAGCCATTAACCAGGAATTAGCCTCCCTCAGGAGGTTTTTTGAGTTTTTGTGTGTCAAAGTATCAAGAGCTTTTTCATAAGATAGCCACATATAACCAATATGTTCATCGCTGATTGTAACCGTTTGAGAATTTGTTTTCATTAAATAATAAACAACATCTTTTTTCACCTTGTTGCCGTTTTTAAAAAATTCATAATTAATCGTAAAAGAAAAACCATCAAATAATTCCAGCTCGCTTAATCCAGTTTCCTCCTTTACTTCTCTTAAGGCAGCCATCTTTGTATCTTCTCCTGGTTCAAGATGACCCTTAGGAAACTCCCAAATTCTCCGTTTACTTATTAATATAAGGTAGAGAGGGCCGGTCTTACTTTCTTTAAACACCACTCCCCCAGCAGAATGTTCAATTTCCTCAATTCCCATATTTATAAGTTTTTAATCAAAAGTTTTAAATGCTACTATTAAATTAAGGATTTTCGCGAATATGACTGAAATCAAATTAGCTGTAATATTTTAACCTTAGGGGTTAAGGGGCGAATATCACCTGCGCGAGCTTTGGATAGCCCCCTTAATGTTTTTTAAAGCCTTCTACATTCGATCTTTACATTCATAAATTGTCCTGAAAGCCATGCAGACCTCGATCTAGGGAATCCGCAATGTCCCAAAGAAGGCCAGCACTCCGAGCGAATTCAGCAATAGGCTCTGCATGTGGAACGCAGATGAGACTTTAGATTGTTGAGCCTCTACAAGTAGCATGATTGAGCATAAAGCAAGCGCGGCGATGAACAGAAAAGCCATTATCAAAAGGTCAGGGTAGTCCACTAAAACATATTTTTGATAATAAATTCAGAATAAAAATTTTAAATCATTTACGGAAGGAAGTATTGCGTCTGCACCAGCTTCCATAAATTTTTGTATAAAGTTTTTCATATCAAGAGAAAAACCATATACGCCAACAAAACCCACTTCATAACCCAACTCTCTCGTATTTTTTACCATTAATACATCTTCGTATGAATCACCTACGTAGAGACAGCTCTTTACGTTTAAGTTTTTTATTACCTGTTCAATAAGAAATGGATTTGGTTTTCCCAACCATTGTTCTTTTGATCTTATATAGACGTCGTCTATAAAAAAAGAACTCTCCGGGTTAAATAAATTTCCTAGCAAATCTTTTAGAGTTTTTACAGCAGCTTTTTTAGGCCTTCCGCTAGCGATTCCAATTTTGTTGCCAAATTTCTTTTTTAAGAAAGTTTTTACGTCATTTTCTAGAACAACCTTTTCGTCTTCTATCAACCCTTTTTTGATCTTAAAAACTGGCTCAGCTTGCCACATTTCTTTAAAAAGATCCATTCCTAGGTAAAGCTCATCAAAAACTGTAGAAAGAAGGCTTTTCCCGGGCAAATTGGGGTAGTTAAGCTTGTTTTTGATTTCTATGAGGTAATTTAATTTGTCCTTTCTGTTATAAAGCTTTTTAAGTCCTTCTTCTATGCTCTGTAATCCTTTGCTGTCTGCATACATCAACAAATAATTTAACGCTTTTATCGAGGTTTCTAAAATGCTTTCCTTGTTAATCTTTACCTTTATATAATCTTTAAAGAACCTGTATTCCGTTGAAGACAAAACTTTAAGGATTTCATCCGGAAAACCCGAATAAAGCCCTATCAAAACGGTGTAAGCAGTATCCCAGTCATTATTAAAACCGCCAGTAAGTCGGAGTCTTGCTACAGAGCTGTTTATTTCATCTTTGGGAGGTTTAAAGCCGACGACCCACTGATAAAACATAGACACAGTTTGATAGATTGTCTCGTTATACGAAACCCTAGAATCTATAAGTGTCCCGTCAATATCAAAAGCTATTGCTTCATATTTTCTAAGGTCTACATAATTTTTTATAAAATTTAAACCATTATAAGTCGCAAATTCTTTGTAGCCTTCTGTCAAATCAAATCAAGCGCTTTTGTTTCTCTCTGAAAACTTTCCAATGAGTCACTTGCATGAATGCTATTATCAGTCAATCCAAGAGAATAATCGCCACGAATAGATCCTGGTGGAGCTTTTGATGCATCAGTACTTCCTATCATTATCCTTACAGCTTCTATGGCGTTCCTACCTTCCAATATAGCAGCAACTACTGGTCCTGAAGTTATAAAATCTACAAGGTCTTTAAAGAATGGCTTTCCTTTATGAACCGAATAAAATTCTTCTGCTTTTTCTCTTGAGAGCTGAATCATTCTGAGTTCTTTTATCGTAAATCCTTTTGCCTCAAAACGACCAAGTATTTGTCCGACAAGTCCTCTTTTGACCGCATCGGGTTTAATTACTATTAGAGTTTTGTCGCTCATATCGATGATGTATGTTTTGCGGTCCATTTAAGTTTTCTCGGATCCTTTTTATGCTCGAGCATATATATTCTGCATCTTAAGCTGCAAAATCTAAGGACGCTACCGTCGTTCATTATTACGGTTATTCCACTTCCGGGTTTTATTGGTCTACCGCAAAACGAACATATTTTTTGTGTGATCATGAATTATCACTTGATTTTTCTGGCTTCTCTTTCGGTTTCTCTAAGCATAATTATGTCTCCAAGCTTTACAGGTCCCTTAACATCTCTTGTCAGAATTCTCCCTTTTTCCGGTCCGTCCATTATTTTTAATCTAACTTGAGTTATTTCTCCAGCTACGCCTGTCCTACCAACTATTTGAACAACCTGTGCAGGGGTTAGGTGCTCCTCTTCGCTCATTTAAATTTCATACACCTATTATTTTTGATAACTGTGATGTAACCTGGTCAACTATCTGTTTGGCCTGTCCTGGATCAATTATAGCTACAGCTGCTGCACCTACCTGTAAACCTGCAGCGGCTCCTAGGTCCTTCTTCGATTTAACGTATATATAAGGAATCTTTCTTTCGCCACAGATTAACGGTAAGTGCGCTACTATTTCTGGAGGATCAACGTCTTCTGCAATTATTACTAACTTTGCCTCCCCTCTTTCTACAGCTTTCGTAACTTCATTTGTTCCTTTTCTAATCTTACCAGAATCTTTAGCCTGCTTTACTGCGTCGAGCGCAGCTTGAGCAAGCTCATTTGGTGTATCAAATTTTACGTAACTAGGTTTTTGGCTCATAGGCTTCACCTTCGAATGTAGTAGGAAAAAAGGTTATTAAAGCTTTTGGATAAGTTTAGTCTTACAAATCATGCTATTGTATAGTACAACTCATAAATCAGCAGGTACCACATTACTATAAATATAAGTCCTGTAAAAAGGTACGTCCTCGCAACTCTGGCGTCGTTTGCTTTGCTTGTCTTAAAAAGCAAGAAAAATCCTGATAAGCCAAAAACATTTATGAAAAATAATATAATGGTTTCAAATAAAGTCTGATAAGACAGGTTTGAGGTAAAAGCTGCTGTCAAAGGTATTGAAGATTTTCCTACAACAAAACTTATGATCCCTGACAAGATAAGTATAAAGGCTACCATGTAAATGTTTTCAAGCGTAAAATATCTCTTTATGTTCATCATTCTACCCTCGGTGCTAAATAATATTCAAGCTTAGAACCTTTGTCGTCTATAGGTGCCTGAATTCTGATTGGTAGCCTGTTACCAAATTCAATAGTTATATAATCCAAAGAGCTTGATAACGCTTTTATGAATTTTTCAATGTACTCAATGCTATAAGAAGCCGAAGAAGTTTCGCTAACGGTGATTTCCTTAACATCTGGCGTTGCAGTTGTAACTGAAACTTTAACATTACCGTATTCGCTAGACCCGCTCAATATAAGAGCGCCTGCATCAGCTTTCATGCTGACTTCATCTGATACAGTTTCTATATCAGCAATAGCTTCTTTAAAACCTTTTAATGTCATGACAATTTTGGCTGTGAAGTTGACTTTGGGAACAGGAACCGCTGTATGAGATGATTCCAATATGTGCAAAACGAATTCCCTTTGAAAACCATTAGATACTTTGATGAGTAAAGTATTGCCTTCACCTAAAGACATTTCAATCAATTCTCCTTTTGAAGCTCTTTTCATAACGTTTGCCAGATCGTCTATTCGCAATGTAACTATATGCTCTCCGTCGCATTCATAAACTTCGAAAGACTGTTTAAGCCATTCAAGGTTTAGCATCGCTATGTGCGAGGGATCCATATTTCTCATAGTTATCATGTCTGGATGGAATTCAAGCGCTACCTCTTCCAGTAAAGCTGAAGCTGCTTTTATAACCATGTTCCAGCTATTTACGTCCTTGGTCTGCAATCGAAACATACTAGTATGTTATATAAAGCATTTTATAATTATTTCTATCGATAAACTTTTAATTTTGATGTATTTTTAATTATTGTTGGAAAGCTTTCTGGGTGTTGAAGACTACGCAAAGTATCCTTTTTTACCTGAAAGCATTTCATATGCCCTTAGAAGAAATCCTAATCTCTCTGTTGATAGAATCGATTCGATAGAAATAATGGGTTTTGATCCTAAGGTTGTGCTTGACGTTACGCGAAAGAGGCTAATAACAGGGATCAGATCAGGGGTTTCCCCCAAGTTAGACGACGTTCATCATGACATATCTTTGGTTTCTTTTATAATTTCGATGATAGCTGTAAGATTTATAGACGACCAAGTGATTTACAGCAGGTTCGCAATCGCAGAGGCAAGAAGGAGTGAACAATATCTCCTTGAGGAAATTGAAAAGAATCCAAGAGGAAAGGATTTTGCAAAAGTTATTTTCGAGAAAGTTTCAAACGCCAAGCTTAACCAGCTCGATCGAGGGTTTCTGATATCTCTTTCAGATTACATTAAATTTTCTGTGAAAGGCGAAATCTCATGGAAACTGGTGAACAGATGGGTTTATATGGGGAATGTTTACGTTAAGCATAATGAGTTAGCGCACATGTTTAGGGAAATTTCTATGAAAAATATAGTTGAAAGGATAAAGAAAATGCCCAAGCCGGCTGTTAAGGGCAGTTTGCTCGATTTAATTAAAGAAATAGAGGAAGCAAAGCCAAAACCACGTACAATAATTTATACGGGCAAAATGCCACCCTGTATAGAGTTTCAGATGAACCAGTTAAAACAGGGCGTAAACATACCTCATTCAGCCAGATTTCTCTTGGCCACCTATTTAATAAATATTGGATGGAATCCTGAAGACGTAGTTGAACTGTTTAGAACTGCTCCTGATTTTAATGAAAAAATAACAAAATACCAGGTAATGCAGATTTCTGGCAGCAAAGGATCCGGAACAAAATACATGGTGCCTAGCTGTGAAAAGCTTCTAACATTAAACCTATGCAAAAAGGATGAAACGTGCGATAATATCAAGAATCCTTTGCAGTATGGAAGGTTCAGAAAGCAAACCTAGATCTTTTTGCTCCTTTTATGAACGTCTTTCCTTTTTCAAACGCCTCTAAAAGATCTTTAACGTCCTTTTCAGTTGTTCCCGATCCTATGGCAATTCTTTTTATTCTTGTACTGTTGAGAACCCTTGGATTAATACGTTCTTCAGGCGTCATACTTAGAATTATAGCTTTCCATCTTTTTGTTTGAACTTTTGCTTTTTCAATCTCTTTTTTATCGACCTTTACTGGCAGTGGAAGCATTTCAACTATTTTTTCCATAGGTCCTAATTTCTCCATTTGTTCTATCTGTAGCAGAAAATCTTCAAGAGTAAACCTACCAGACATTATCTTTTTTGCTTGTTCCTTTGAAACTTTGATTTCTGCGTTTTTTACTCTTTCTAATAATCCCTCGAGATCTCCCAAGCCTATTAATCTTCCTACAAATCTTTTTGGATTGAACTCTTCTATCTCATCTATTCTTTCACCTGTAGATATAAAATAAACTTTAGCTCCTGTTGCTGCTGCAGCAGCTAGAGCTCCTCCACCTTTTGCCGTTCCATCAAGCTTCGTTATCACTATCCCACCAACACTTACGGTTTCTGCAAATGCCTTTGCCTGATAGTACGCTTGTTGTCCTATGGTTGCATCAATGACCAAAAGTGTTAGTGTAGGGTTAAATTCGCTGTAGAGCTCTTTTACTTCTTTCATCAATTCCTGCTCATTTTTATGCCTACCGGCAGTATCAATTATTACCACGCTCTTATCTGAAAAAGACTTTAAACCGTTTTCAACTATTTTCCTTGGGTCTTTTTCGTCTTTAGAACCGTACACGTTTAGCCCGACTTTTCCAGCAAGCTGGGAAACTTGCTCGTATGCGCCCGGCCTGTAAACATCTGCTTCTATTATTCCTACCGAGTAACCTCTTTGTTTTAGATAATTGCCAAGTTTAACTGAAAAGGTGGTCTTTCCTGATCCCTGTATTCCAACTAGCATTATTACGTTCTTTGGTTTTAACTGAAGTTTATAATCACCACCAAGAAGTTGTGCCATTTCTTCATAAACAATTTTTATCGCCAGTTCCTTGAATGAAATCCCCGGTAATTCTGAAGAGTTTCTGAGCCTTTCTTCAACCTTTTTTGTAAATTCAAAAACTACCTTAGCGTTTACGTCAGCTTTAATCAGAGTTCTCTGAAGATCCAGAATAAATTCCTTTATCGCCTTTTCATCAACGCCGCCCCTGAGCAGCTTGTCAAATGCGTTCTTTAATCCTTCTTTAAGCTCTTCCAGCATTACGATTATTCAAGCGCAGCGTCCTTTATTAAATATATTCCTGAATCTTTCCGCCATATGATCTCGAACTGCTTGATAACGATCCTTTTTTTGTAAAGCGGTGAGTTTATTACAAAAGTTTCACCTTCCCCCCCTTCAAAGCTCGGATTAAACCTGTACTTTCTTGATAGGTCTATGAGCTCAAGAGTTTCTTTGATACCTATACTTTTACCAAGCCACTCTTTACCAAGGCCCAGGGCAGCAACCTTGACTATTATGTATTTTATACCATCTTTCACAAGCTGCAACATATATTTTTCTTGATCAACACCCCAAAGAGGAGAATAGACATTCATCCTGAACTTCTCAGCTATGCTTTCAAAGCGCTTCTTCTGATAATTGCTAAGTATTCCTCCCGTAATCAAGGCTTCAGCTTCATATTTTTCTTTCGCTTCTTTCAGACCATCTTCAAGGCTTTCTACAAAGATCCAAGGCAGGCCCATGCTTTTGCATTGAAGTTCTGTCCACTTTACGTTCTCATAATGAAAAAGCATGTCATCTTCCTTCGCTTTAACAGTAATGGCACAGCACGGCATTTTTCCTGTTTTTCTGCTAAATAGCAGGATCGCATAGTTACTGTCCTTACCTCCAGATAAAAGGATTGCATAGTTAGACCTCTCATCACTCATAATCTACATCACGCCTCAGACGGCTCTTCCTTGATATCATCGAGGTCGCATATTAGTTATTAGCACTTTTTAATAACTTATGCTGATTTCTAGAGCCAAAAAATATACGCTTTTAGCTTTTGTTCAGGAAACAACGGCTTTACCCTGAACACGATCTTTCTGTTCATCGATTACATGTACAAGCCTTGCGTACAAGTTAACTGAATCTGCATCATAAACTCTAACAAGAACCTTCTTCCCTAAGAAGCTTTCATCACTTTCGACAATTATCTGCTTGTACGCTATGTTTCTGGCTTTCCAGCCGCTCCTTTTGTCGCTTTTTTCTGTTACTATAACTTCTCCTTCCCATCCTATCCAGTTCTGGTTTTCTTCTCTCATTATTTGCAAAATGAGCTCATAAGCTATTTTTGACCTCTCCGCTACTATTTTTGAATCAAGCTCTTTTAGTTTTGAAGCTTCAGTGTTTGGTCTTTTCCAGAATTTTGAAATATTTACAACATTAGGTCTTGTTTTCTGTAAAAGATCAATTGTATCCTCGAAGTCTTTTTTGGTTTCAGTAGGGTAGCCCACTATGATGTCAGTTTCTATCGTAGCTTCAGGGAATTTAGCACGAATTTTTCTAACAAGCTCTTCGAACAAGCTTGCTTTGTATCCCCTCTTCATGTCAAACAATACTTTATCGCTGCCAGACTGCACAGGTATGTGGAAGAACCTGTAAACCTTTTTTGGGTATGAGCCCAAAAGCTTATCAGCTATCATCTTGAAAAACGGTGGCGTTGACATCCCAACTCGAACGTAAAAATCTGAATCTACTGTATCTATTTCTCTTAACAGGTCTGCTAGGTCTCTGTTCTCATACCTATAAGCAGCTACGTCCTGTCCCGTTAACCAGATTTCTTTTGCACCTTTTCTCGTCAGTTCGCTCACGCTTCTCAGTATGGATCTGTCCGAAAAGCTGAAAACGCTTCCTCGAGATACTTTAGTAGCACAGTATGTACAGCTGTAAGCGCAACCTTCCTGAATTTCTATAACTCCTATTGTTTCGTTTAATTTTTTTGTTAAAAAAGCAGCTTTATCAAAGTTTTTATCCGAATAAACGAATACGTTTCTTTCCCCTTTTAAAGCCATTTCAGATGCTTTGCTTATACTGTTTATGGATCTAACATCTAAAGCAACGTTAAAGCCTATAGACTTTAATGCATCAGGATCGATCCTCGTCAAGCACCCAGTTACAACTATTTTTTTGCCCAGTTTATTGATTTCTTTTAACCTATATAGAATCTTGTCTTCTGTTGGCTTTTTTACCCCGCATGTGTTTATTATAACAAGATCAGAATCTTCAAGGTCAACTTTTTGCCATCCATCTTTTTCTAAAAAATGTGAGATAACTAAGCTGTCAAATTCGTTAGCCGCACAACCGTAAGTTTCTATGTAATATCGCATCTTTTTAGTTAATGAAAATCAATCCTATATAATCTTCTCTTAAAATTTATGATCAGTTTTTAATATATCTAAAACAAGTATTTTAACAGATAGCTGACTTAAAGAATACTCAAGTATTCTGTGAATTGTTTTATTCAATAGTTAATATAGATTAACAAAAACATTAAACATATATAACAAATTTAAAGTCAAATTTTGTTTATTAAAAAATAATGATTTTTGTATAGATTCTTTTATATTGTAAGAAGGATCAACTGTAATTCATGTCTTACTTAAACCGCATCTTAGTGGATGGTATGGTAGGTAAATATGTCTTAGATTTGGCTGATAAAGAAGGGTTAAAGGTGTCAAAAAAATATTACATATTTAATCTGGGTAAAAACGACATCAATGAAGATCTTGATGGGTTTATCTATTTAGGTGTAACCCCATTTGAAGAAGAAAAAATAGCTAAGTTTAGGGCTGCTACCCAGATAGAAAGATTACTGATGAAAAACAAACCATTGATAATATTTGAAGCTGAAGCTTACGAGCAATTTTTAAGGGATAAACCATATTCCGCCATTTATAGCATGATTGCGGAAGAAATATACGCTGTTATAAAAGCTATTGACGCTGAAAATCAATCACTACTGCGTTCTTCTAACGAGCCCATTATAGCCCTTCCATTAAACGGTGAAGAAGGAATACCTGATTTTGCTTTGCACCTTTTTAAACTTCTCAAAAATATAGGCGATGTAAAGGTCCTGCTGATGAACGAAAACATAACCCCTAGCGTCTCTGAGTCTATTCATCATAAGCTTTCAGAATTAGGACTTTCGTTTGTCGTATCAGTTAATAGAAGCGGAGGCTTAATAACGGGGCTTGTGGAAGGTGAGCTGAGTTTTATGGAGTTTGATCCAGTCTCAAAAATTCTTGGGGATAGAATTTTAGATCTCGAACCAGAGGAATCTTTGGGCGTATATCTGCCTTATCTTGACAGAATAGACTAATAGCTATTTTATCAACTTTTTAAAGATCTTTGCATTGTAAAGTTGATAAATTTACAAAATTAGAATATTTGCCCAAATGGGCTTTGCCTGTGGAACGCATGACAGACGTCAGAGGGTTGCGCCTCTACATGAAGCATGATAGAATGCTTACAAAGCATTATTTATGTGAAAGCAAGCACTTCTACAAAACTGGTAGTTCCAACAGCGAGGTTGATGTAGCTTTGATAACGTTTAAATAAAATTTTTTAAATAAACCTATCATGGATTTAATTGCGTCCTTTTATGTTGATGAACTTCACGATATGCTGCTTTATGAAAAGCTTTCAAAGATAGTAAATGACAAAGAAGCTAAAGAGAAATTAATGATGCTTTCTGGAGTTGAAAAGTTTCATTCTGAATTCTTTAAAAAAATAATTAATAGACTGTCAATAAAGGTGCCTAGGCCCCCGAGCAATTTTTTTATAACTCTTGAGGCCATATTTTTTTATATTTTTGGCCTCAATCTTATGCTAAAACTTTTTGAAGAAAGAGAATCAGCTACCGTAGTAAACTACTTAAAGCTATATGATGATAAGCGCCTGAGCCAAGAAGAAAAGGAAACTCTTAAAAAGGTAATCCAAGATGAAATGGAACACGAGAGCTTTTTCAAGACAAAAACCGAAAGCGCTTTTTTAAAAAACTTAAGGGACATACTCCTTGGTATAAACGATGGGTTAATAGAACTTTTGGCTGCGGTTTCAGGTTTTGTTGGAGCATATGCTGTGGGTTTTCTGGTAGGAATAGCTGGCATAGTTATCGGGGTTTCAGGGAGCCTTTCAATGGCAGTTGGAGCTTACATTTCATCAAAATCTGAGGGTGAGCTTAACGAAAACAAAAGACTTAGACGGCTTCTCATGAGTCGCGTCTTTGGCATACCCCAGCCAGAGGATCAGGAAGAATCAACGGCCAAAGAGTCAGCTTTCTTTGTGGGGTTTTCTTATTTTATCGGCGCTCTCATACCAACTCTGCCCTATTTTATATCATTTAGCATAAGAGCAGATCAGGCGCTTTCTTATATTTTTACAGTTATTGTTTTGGCAATCGTGGCTTTTATAACGAGCATAACTACGGGTGTTAACTATAAAAGGAAGATCTTAGAAATGATAGTGCTAGCTATAGCCGCTTCACTAGCCACATTTTCTCTGGGTGTGCTCATACATTACGTGCTTGGCCTTAAGGTTTACTAAATTCATAAAAAAGAAAAATTAAGTTTAAATTTGATTTCTTTATTAGATTGTTATGCAAGAACTGATAGAATGCTTAACTTATGATGAACTCGAAGAGTTCATAAAATTTTCAGATTATGCTGTAGTTGACTTCTGGGCGCCTTGGTGTGCTCCCTGCCACATACTGCACAGGATTCTGCAGACTGTAGCTCCTGCTTATTCAAAGATAAGCTTTGGCAGAATAAACACTCAAAACTATCCAGAAGCGGCCGAAAAGTATGAAATTTACGGGCTTCCAACTCTTCTTCTTTTTAAGAACGGAGAAATTGTGGACAGAATAGTTGGAGTTGTCTCAAAGAATTACCTAGTGGAGTCTCTGAACAGATTGATGCAATGAAAGCGGCAGCTGTTTCTATAAATGGGCTTTCATATTCAAGCTTTGCTGATTGTAGCCCGAAGTTCCTTTTTAACCTTTTCAGTTCAACGTATAGGGGAGTCGTTGAAAACAGAGATTTTTCTGAACCGTTTAATGTCTGGAAATTAATTCTGAAAAATGCTTCATTTGAACAGCTTTTGTCAAGAGGCATACATCTTTCAAACATACCCATTTCAAATCCAACATACGGAAGACCTTCAACAGACATGTTTAAGATTAACTTAAAAGAAGAGCTTGAACTTCTGTTAGATACAATAAACGATTATAGCGATAAATACGTTGTTCTTTTTTCAGTAAATGCATATGAAAGAGATCTTAAAAACAAAAAGAACGCATGCGAAGAACTGTCGCTGATTGACGAGTATTTAAAAGCAGTATTTGAAACAGTTGACAGCTACGTATTTTTTTCGCCATACGGATTTAACGGCACAAGCTATGAACCCTACGGCATATACCTCTCTAGCATTCCAAGACCTTCTGAAGAAGAAACCATCAAGTTAGATCAGATTCTCGACATTGTACTTTCATTAAAAATCTGAAACATTTATATTCTTGAAAATTAAAAAAGGTGTATGGCGTTTTTAATTCCAACCCAGTACCAGCAGATAATCAACTTAGTGCTTATCTTTGCTGATGGAATAATCATAGGCGCTGCTATTAAAAAAGGATTAACCTCGTTTATACTCATACTTATAGGTCTGTTTATAGCTTCTTATGTTGGAATAAGCTTTCCTGGGGTATCTTTTGAGCTTCTACTTTCAAAAGCAGTAAGCTTCGCATCTTATATGTTTTCTAAAGCTCCTTTGCAGTTCACAGGATTGCCCATACTATTTTTAATAGGCTTGGCAATAGGGCTTTGGAAAGGGTGAATTTAAAAAAACTTATTCGTTCCTTAATACCTTTATCGGGTCAACTTTTGCGGCTCTGTAAGCAGGCGCTGCCCCTGCAAGAACTCCTATTAAAAGTGAAGCAATTATGACAATGATAATTACGTTAATGCTGAAAACGGGCGTTACATACCCAAGGAAGAAAGAATTCCCATTCCCGTTCCCAAACTTTAAGAAATGTGGTATGATAGCTGTTAAAAGATAAGATGCTCCCATTCCGGATATAACGCCTAATACCCCGCCTATGAGCCCCATTATAGCTGATTCAAATATAAAGATGTTCATTACGTCCCTGTTTTTAAAGCCCAATGCTTTTAGTATACCTATTTCTTTTGTTCTTTCAAGAGTGCTAGTGTACATGGTTGTAGTTACCCCTACAAAAGCTACAAGAAAAGACACTGATGCAGCTGAGGCTAACAGCAGGTTCAGAGTTCCGGTAATAGAGTTCGCTATGTTGAGGGCCTGCTGCGAGCTCATCACCGTTAGCTGATTTCCGTACATTTTTTCTATTTGCCCCATTATGTAGTTTACATCGGAAGGGCTCTGCGCTACTACGAGCAGGCCGCTGTAAGGCGAATTCCCAGTTATCTGGCTCCCTGTCAGCAACGATACAAAAATACCTTGATCAACATTTACTATGTAAGAAGGGCCAAACTTCTGTAGTATTCCTTCAACCAAAAACGTTTTGCTAAACGTCTGCCCAGCATAAAAGAACTTTACGCTTACAACCTCGTTTAGCTTGAAATTCGGGTATTGTGTATTGATTGGATTCGCTACGTTCCAGCCCAACACAGCGCCATAAGTGTCATAAGGAGAAGGAAAAGAACCTTCAGCAAGCTTTAGCCCCGGTACCGCCATTTCAAGCCCCTGTTGCAGATTTATCGCAAATACCTCAACGTTTTCGTTTCCTCCCGGGGTGCTTATTTGAGCTGGTATTACGTAAAATGGCCACACCCCTTTAATGCCTTTTATGCCGTTTATCGTATTTATCATGTTCTGGGTTATTGTCTTACCTGAGTTTGGCTCAACAAGTATCGTGTTTGTTCCAAGCTGAAGGAGCTGTCTGGTTATGCTGTTGCCATAACCTGACGTCAAACCCGTTATCCCTATTACAGCTGCTGGCCCGATCAATATTCCGAGAACTGTAAGAGCTGCTCTTAGCTTCCTTTCCTGTAATGATTTGAAAGAATATAGAAATATGTCTGTTAGCTTCATTTTCTTTTTCTCACATAAATTATGATCAACGCTAAAAGCACTATAACTATTACTAAAAGAAGGGTGAATGTTCCATTAAAGTGGTATTCACTGGGCTTAGCCGGTGAAACGTGTGTAACGTAAACTGTTATCGGTAAATTCGCTTGATAAGAATAGATGTTGCCATAAGGATCCTGATAAACGTACCTTAGGTAAATAGTGTATGATCCTGGTTGCGCGTTTTCTGGAATATAAAGCGAAAGAGCAAAAGGCGTGGGAGAATCAACAGGCAGGTCGCCTATGTAAGATGTGACGTTTTCGCTAAAATTGGGCAAATACGCTTCGATAGTGCCGTAATAAGCCTCTTGAGTGCCTGAGTTAAGAACGCTTCCTGAGATGCTTACAGTTGATCCGTTATAGGTTGTTGAATTTATGTTTAAGGATGCAAAGGATATCTGTATTTTACCGTTCACGAACATGGGGAAAAAGTAAGTTTGTTGTTGATAAAATCCGTAAGGGTTCAGGTAGCTGACTTCTACCTGCAAAGGTATTACTGCTGGCACGTTCATCTCTGGCAATACATACAGCTTAATCGTTTTTTGCGAATCAGCGTTAAGGTTACCGACGTTTATGATCCCGCTATAGTTGTAAATGTAGAGGTTGCTCACAGGCTGTACGTAAAGCTGTACGTCCCTCAAGCTGTTATTATAAGAGTCGCTCAGAACTAAGCTCAAAGTATTGTTCCTCATGTAATAAACTTCTGTCGGGAAAATAGAAAGGCTGATGTAGTTTGCAGGAGCTATAACAGAAACGTACGTTACATAGCTTTGTTCGTACAGCTGTCCGTTAGCTGTTACATAATTTATTTGAAAAGCCTGCGCGTAAGTTCCTTGGGGAACGTTCTGCGTTGAATAATTATACACAAAGGTCAAAGATTTCCCAGGAAGGAGATATTGAACCTGAGAATAGTTATCTTTGATGAGTTGCAATTGAGCTTGAATAGGCTCCACCTGAACCTGTGTTACAGGGGTTATGCCGTCGTTGAATATTTTTATAAAGACGCTTGCTATTGAGTTCTGCGGCGTAATTGCTGGCAAAACTAGAACGTTGACTTTTCCTTGAGAATAAATTGTAATGTTAAAAGACCCGTTTGTAATGTATTCAACTCCTTCATAATCTTCGAAGCTTATGTTATAAGTTAAAGAGTATGTGCCAGGTTTTATGCTGTTCGTAACGTTAACGGGCACTTGAACGGTTTGGAACGAACCTTGAGCTATATAAGGAACATAAGCGTTAATCTTGTTCGTGCCAGAGACTGAGCTAATACCTTTAGGAAGGCTTGCAGTAAGTTTTACATAGCTTACCGGATACTTATCGGGGTTACCTATAACTATGTTCAGGTACTGAATTCCAGAGGAAGGCGTTGGGAATTCATTTCCCTGTCCCCAGTAAGCTTCTAAAACAGAAACGTTCGGCGGTGAGCTTATGTTTATATACAATCTTGAGGAAGTTGAACTTCCGTTTAAAAAGTAAACGGTAAAGTTTACTGGATATTTACCTTCGCTTGCAGAGGCTTTTACATTTAAGTAAAACGTAAACGTAGAAGACTGAGAAGGTAAGCTATAAGCTAGGCTTCCTCCTGTAACGTTTGTAAAAGGCGTTCCCGTAAGGTTCAGCAGCCCGTACTTATATTCAGTATTAGGCTGTAATATTACTATAAAAGGCTGGTTTGTATAACCGGGCCTTACTGTTATTGGAGATTGTGGTGTACCCCAATTATAATATATGATAAGTGGGCTCGAAGCCCAAGATACAGCCGGTACTGAAAAAGCGCTGATCAAAATCAGAAGGGGAACAAAGAGCTTTATGTATTTATTCATTTTAAAACTTCAACCCCCTCTATCTTGCCGTCTTTTAGACGTATTATTTTCTTTGTCATTTGAGCTAGCTCGATGTTGTGCGTTACCATTATTATCGTTTTTGAAAACTTTTCGTTTATGCCAAGAAGCACGTCCATTACTTTTAAGGCATTCTTGCTATCAAGGTTGCCTGTTGGCTCGTCAGCTAATATAAGCGTAGGGTCGCTTGCAAGAGACCTTGCTATTGCTACCCTTTGCTGCTCTCCACCGCTGAGCTCAGTTGGTTTTTTCTTTGCCTTTTCTGCAAGGCCAACTATGTTTAGCGCTTCAATAGCTCTTTTTTCCCTTTCTTTTTTTGGAACGCCTCTAGCTATCAAAGGAAGCTCTACGTTTTCCTGCGCAGTAAGCCTGTTTATCAGGTTGTACGCTTGAAATACAAAGCCTATAAAACGGTTCCTTATCTCTGAAAGCTCATCATCGTCCATTTCTGTTGTATCCTTTCCTGCAATAAGGACTTTGCCTTCTGTTGGTCTATCAAGAGTTCCTAATATGTTAAGAAGGGTAGTTTTTCCAGATCCTGAAGGGCCTACTATTGATAGAAATTCTCCTCTTTCAACTTTTAAGTTTATACCTTCGAGCGCCTTTACCTTTATACTTTCGCCATAAACTTTTGAAACGTTGATAAGCTCAACATCAGGTTTCATAATGTTATCGGTTTCGATATCGGTAATATAAACCTTGCTAGGGTTTTATTTTTTATAAAAATGAATAGCGTTAAGCGTAGGCTTAATTTTATATATTTATTATAATTAATAGATAATTAATGTCCCCAGAAAAGAGGATAAAGATACTTATAGCTAAGCCAGGGCTTGATGGACACGACAGAGGAGCGAAAGTGCTCGCGCGTTCTCTGATGGAAGCAGGCTTTGACGTAATCTACACAGGCATAAGACAAACTCCAGAAAAAATAGTAAAGGCGGCAATACAGGAAGATGTAGACGTAGTTGGTTTGAGCGTTTTGTCTGGCGCTCACATGTATCATTTTAAGGAAGTTATAAGGCTGTTAAAAAAATACGGCGCTGCTGATAAGCTTGTAATCGGAGGGGGCATAATACCAGAAACAGACAAAAAGAAACTAGAAAAGATAGGCGTAGCAGCCGTTTTTGGCCCAGGAACAGACATAAAAGAGATTGTTGATTTTATAAAAAACAGAGTTAAAAGAAATTGAAAATGAATCAAGTGTACCAGATTGCTAAGCTGTTAACGCTAATAGAAAACGGGGAAGAATTTGATGTATCTAATATGCTTATTTCAAAAGACCAACCGTTCGTAATAGGCCTAACTGGGGCCCCAGGAACTGGCAAATCAACTTTGATTTCTAAGTTGGCTAAACAGCTGTCTAAACAAAACAAGAAGGTTGCTATCATAGCTAACGATCCCACTAGCAAAATTTCCAAAGGCTCATTGTTGGGTGACAGAATAAGAATGGATGAGCTGTGGAACCTAGATAACGTATACATAAGAAGCGTCCCATCAAGAGGGCGCGCAGGAGGGCTAAACTACTTTGTAGTGGAAATGATTTACGCCTTCCATAAATTTGGGTATTCAAACATATTCGTTGAGACTACTGGAGTAGGGCAGGATGAAGTAGAAATAGCAGATGTAGCTGATCTTGTCATCAACGTAAGCGTGCCTTACCTGGGGGATGAGATTCAATCGATAAAAGCTGGTTTAAATGAGGTTACGGACATTTATGTGATAAACAAGATCGACCTTGGAAGTTTTGAAACGTATGCAAAATACCTTTACCTTGCTATAAAAAAGAACGCCTGGGGTTGGGATCCAAAAATAGTAGGAGTTTCGGCCATCAAAAATAAAAACATAGATCTCCTTATAAAAACCATAGAGGATTATGTCCCAATTTATAAGAAAAAGCTCGAAAAAACTGTAATGAAAAGGTTCAGTTTTATGGTAAACTCGAGGATCAAATACATGATAGATGCCAAAGTCGAAAAAACAGACATGCAAGAACTTTTGCAAGATTACGTTAAAAGCAAAAGCTTAAATGAAACTGTAAAAAAATTAATTACAGGTATAGAATGAGCATCTATAAGAAAGAGTATGAAAGGTGGTATAAAGAAAAGGTTCTCAAGAACCCTATACCTGAAAAAAGCGAATTTTATACATCTTCAGGCATAAAGGTTAAGACAGTTTACGTTCCTTCAGACGTTAAGGGCAAATATTTTGATAGCATAGGGTTTCCTGGGGAATACCCTTTTACTCGAGGCATACATCCAACTATGTACAGATCAAGGCTATGGACCATAAGGGAGTTTTCAGGTCTAGGAGACGCTTTTATGACAAACAAAAGGTTAAAATACCTAATAGAACACGGAGAAACAGGTTTAAGCATAGCTTTTGATTACCCAACGCTTTTAGGGATCGATTCCGATGATCCTTTAGCAAGAGGGGAAATAGGGAAAGCGGGAGTCGCAATAAGCACGCTCGAAGATATGAATACAATGTTGGACGGAATAAATTTAGCAGAGATCTCAACTTCTATGACTATAAACGGTCCAGCGGCAATTATATGGGGCTTTTACATAGTAACTGCTGAGCTAAACGGCGTTAGCCCATCAAGCCTCAGAGGGACTATACAGAATGATATATTAAAAGAATATATGGCTCAGAAATCTTTCATATTTCCGCCTGAGCCTTCGCTCAAGCTTGTAATAGACACTTTTGAGTATGGCTCAAAATATTTGCCTCAGTGGAACCCTATAAGCATAAGCGGGTATCATATAAGGGAAGCTGGAGCCACAGCTGTGCAAGAGCTGGCATTTACTCTTGCAAATGGGCTCACATACGTTGAAGAAGCTGTAAAAAGGGGGCTAGACGTTGATGATTTTGCGCCTAGGTTAAGCTTTTTCTTTGATTCTTCGATGGACTTTTTGGAAGAAATAGCAAAGTTCAGGGCAGCAAGAAGAATATGGTCTAAAGAAATGAAAAGGAGGTTTAAGCCAAAAAAAGAAAGGTCTTTATGGCTCAGGTTTCACACTCAGACTTCTGGGGCTTCTCTTACTGCCCAGCAACCAGAAAACAACATAATAAGGACAGCTATAGAAGCGCTTGCGGCAGTTTTGGGCGGAACCCAGAGCCTTCATACAAATTCATACGATGAGGCTTATGGCCTTCCTACAGAAAAGGCCGCAATGATAGCTTTGAGAACGCAGGAAATCATAGCTTACGAAAGCAACGTAATTAATGCTGTAGATCCTTTAGGAGGAAGTTATTATTTAGAATGGCTAACTGATCAGATGGAAGAAAAAGTTTACGAATACTTTGACAAGATAGAAAGCATAGGAGGTGTTCTTGAAGGCATTAAAAAGGGTTTTTTCCAGAAGGAGATAGCTGAGTCAGCTTATAGGTTACAGAAAGAAATAGAAGAAGGCAAGAGAGTTCTCGTAGGGGTTAACAGGTATGTTGTAGAAGAAGAGCCTGAAATAAAAATCCTGAAAATACCAGAATATGTTGAAGCTAGACAGATAAAACGCGTAAAAGAATACAAAAAGAACAGGGATATGAGCAAAGTTGAAAGCTCGCTCAACAGGCTAAGATTAAAAGCCAACGAAGAAAACCTTATGCCATACATCATAGATGCGATAAAAAACAAGGCTACTCTAGGCGAGATAGTAAACGCTTTAAAGGAAGTTTGGGGAGAATACGTGGAGCCGATCATAGTTTGAAGCTGGAAAGGGGGATTGTAGAAGTTTATACCGGTAACGGGAAAGGAAAAACAACAGCTTCCATAGGATTGGCCGTAAGAGCTTCTGGGTGGGGACTAAGAGTATCAATATACTATTTTATGAAGACTGGCGGCTACGGAGAAAACGTATCTTTATCAAGCTTTAAAAACATAAAACAGAAGTTCTTTGGTAAAGACTATTTTCTTACTAAAGATGAAAACATAGCAAAAAAATACAACGCTGTTCTTGTAAAAGAAAAACCTCCTGAAGATTATGTAAAGCTAGTTAAAGAAGGTATAGAAGAAGCAAGAAAAGAAATGATGTCTCTCGAAAGTGATATCATAATTCTTGACGAAATACTTACTGCTATATTTTATGGTTTAGTTGAAATAAATGAATTGTTAAACTTGATAAACGATAAACCAGAAAACATCGAGCTTGTTTTAACAGGAAGATATGCTCCAAGAGAAATAATAGATAGAGCAGACCTTGTTACCGAAATGTTAGAGATAAAACATCCATATTCAAAGGGTATACAGGCAAGAAAAGGCATAGAATATTAAACGAGCTCAATGCCTAAAGAAGTGGCTCCCCCCAATCCGTGACAGAGGCTCGCTATCCCTTTTTTCCCTTTCATTGTTTTAAGAACGTTGATCAGAGTTACAACAAGCCTAGCACCAGAGGCGCCAATCGGATGTCCCAAAGCTATAGCTCCTCCAAAAATGTTGAGCCTTTCCGAATCGATGTCAAGCTGATCCCTATAAATAAGAGTGCTTACGGCGAAAGCCTCGTTATTTTCGAAATAATCGTAATCTTTTATCGAAGTTTTTGTTTTATCTAAAAGCTTTTTTGTCGAAATTACAGGAGCAAGCGGAAACTTGTAAGTTTCTACCCCTGCCCAAGCATGACCTATGATTTTGGCTATTGGATCAAGAGACATTTCTTTTACTGCTTTTTCGCTTGCCAAGACAAGAGAAGCCGCTCCGTCAGAAATCTGAGAAGAATTTCCTGCAGTATGCAAGCCATCTTTGCTAAATGCGGGTTTGAGCGCAGAAAGTTTTTCTAAAGATGTATCTCTCCTTATTCCTTCATCGTTATTTACTACTAAACCATTGACGTTTATAGGGACAATTTCGTTTATAAAAATACCTGAATCTGTGGTTTTTGCCGCTCGCATATGGCTCTCAAATGCAACTTCGTCAAGGCTTTCACGTTTATACCCTAATTCTTTTGAAAGCATGTCTGCTTCCTGCCCCATCACAAGCCCGTTAAACGGATCGACAAGACCATCAACCAGCATTTCATCCTCTAGCTGTAACTTTTCATTCATCAGCATCTTAACTCCCCATCTTATGTTACCTTTAAGACAATATGGAGACTGGCTCATAGACTCTGTACCTCCCGCGAGAATAAGGTCTGCGTCTCCGCTTCTGATCATATTTTCTGCCAAAATTATGGACATCATGCCGCTTGAACAAACCATGTCAACAGAAAACCCATCTTTTTCATAAGGCAGCCCAGCCTTTAATCCTATCTGTCTTGCTACATCTTGTCCATGAAGCCCTCTTATTACGTTTCCAAATATTGACATGTCAAAAAGTGAAGCGTCAACATTTGCCTCGGCGATAGCCTGCTTTGCTACCTGAACGGCAAGGTCAACAGGAGATAAACTTTTGAAAACGCCTCCGAATTTACCTATTGGGCTCCTTTTTGCGGCTAAAACATACACATCCATTGTATATATATTTACCAAAACATTATATAAACTAGAACCCAACTAATTTTATGGCAGGAACTGATAAGACCCAAATAATATATTTGGGAGAACTTGGAAATCCGCCAATTCTTTCGGGGTATCTGGTGTTAAAAAATAAAAAAGGCGCGCTCATAGAATCTGGTCCAACGTCAGTAGTTGATGAATATATAAGTAGAGTCAAAAAATATATAGAGCCAGAAGATTTGAAGTATATCTTTGTTTCTCACATACACCTTGATCATTCTGGTGGCTCATGGAAATTTGTCAATGAATTTCCAGAAATTAAAGTTATTGTACATGAGAAAGGATCTAAACATCTTATAGATCCTAAAAAGCTAGTAGAAGCTTCTAAAACAGCTCTTGGGAAAATATACAGCTACTGGGGCGATCCAGAGCCTGTGCCAGAAAAAAACATAATGCCGGTTGGCGATCAATTTTTTGAGCCGGAATTTGGAATCCGAATAATATATACGCCTGGACACGCTTCTCACAGCACCGCTCTTTACCATGAAGAAACTGGCACGCTTTTCCCCGGAGATTCTGCAGGTATGTTGTTGTTCGGTGAAGGGGGAAAAATATGGCCTGCTGCTCCTTCTCCATTTTTCTTAAATCAGTTTTTGGAATCGATAAAAAAGCTGCAAAAGCTTAAGCTTTCAAAAATCTGCTACCCGCATTATGGATGTTCTGGAAGGCCTTATGCTATTTTAGAAGAAGCCATAAAAACATATGATTATTTTGCCTCGTTTTTGAGAGAAAGATGCGAAAACAAGAACGGAAATGAAGTTTTTGAAGAAATAATGAAACAGGAAGAGTTTAAAAACCTGCCAAGGTCTGATTATTTTAACGAGTTCTATAAGCTTAACCTGAGAGGTTTCCAAGGCTCATGTATCTGATACGAAAAGTTTATTTATAATCGTTATTAAATTAAATCGATGTTCTTTTTTACTTTAAGTTCAATAATAAACGATGTCCCCTATGCTATAATTTTGTTTGTCTGGGTTTATTTTGTAGTTATGTTCATATCAAAAAAATTCTACGAGCTCGCGGTAAATCATGGCTTTTCTGAACATTCAGGAACATATTTTGGTAGGAAAGTTATACATATTTTGGCTGGAGGGCTTGTAGCTATACTATTACCATTCCTATTTCATGAACCGGTTTTACCGCTTGTTCTGGCGGCTGTGCTTACGATTGCCGTTTACATTCCGCATAAAACCGGTAAACTCTATTACTGGTTTCAGGATCCTACGAACATGTACGAAGTTGACTTTACGATAGCGTGGGGGTTGATGGCCTTTTTCTTATGGTTTCTTGATAAAAGCTTCTGGCTTGCGGTTGTTCCGATGCTGTTCATGGCATGGGGAGATGGAGTAACCGGAATAGTTAGAAATTTTAGATACAGAAAAAGGGTCAAAGGATGGGAAGGAAGTTTAGCCATGTTAATAACGTGTTTGCCCATAGGCGCGATTGCTGGATGGGTAGGTATCATATCAGCTGTGTTTGCCACTCTGGCGGAAAAGCAAAAGTACATAGATGATAACCTAGCTGTTCCACTCGTTACAGTGGTTATACTCGTGTTGGCCAAGTTTCTGTTTCCAGCATATTTAACTTTTTAAATGCTAAAAGATCCAAATCTTTTTTACGATACAATACTAAACTCATTTCAGCAGGTCTCACTCCTGAGTACAAAAATCTATAATTACCATTTTAATTCTGTTATTGAATTCTGATATAAAACAACAGTACGAACTGTTAATTGTAACAAATTAAATGTAATCATCAGCCTCGGGCGGCCTAACTCTGGCATGGGAAAAGAGCCTAACAAAAATTACGTTAATTATAAAATGGACATACATTATTCCGGACATAAGGTAAAATATGCCATTAAAAAAATAAAGCGCGAGCCAGGGCTGAGCGAAGAGGACAGAAACGCAATACTTGAGTACGTTCTGAAACTGCAGGGCCAAAGGTTAAACGCGGCACGCGTGGCTAAATATGCCTATTCATTAATTGTGCTTAAGCGCCATTTAAAGTGCAACTTCAAAGACGCTGGCAAAGCAGAAATAGAGGAGCTCATGCGCTGGTTGAATTCAAGCGAGCACACGGTGTGATATAAATCCGACTTAAAAGGAATTTTAAAGCGTTTTTACCGTTGGCTGCGCACAGGGGCTTTGGACACAAGCGCGCCGTACCCACCAGAGGTTGCGTGAATTAAAGTCAACCTGAAGAAAAACGAAATGAAAGAGCCCGATGTTCTTACCGAGGATGAAGCAATGGCAATGGTGCGAAGCGCAGACAAGCCGAGAGACAAAGCCTTCATCGCCGTGCTTTATGAGGGTGGGTTCAGAATTGGAGAAATCCTTTCAGCAAAGGTTGGAGATGTGGAATTTGATGAAAACGGCGCAAAGATAAAAGTGCATGGAAAAACAGACAGCAATACCGTGAGATTAATTACTTCTGTGCCACTGCTGGCGCGCTGGCTTGAAGAGCACCCATTCAGAAACGACCCCAATGCCCCGCTGTTTGCTTCGCTTGTGCGCTCAAACAAGGGCACAATAGCTATGGGTTATATGTATGCTTGGAATATGCTTAAGAAAACGGCTGTGAAAGCAGGAATTAAGAAGCGCATATAACCACACTTGTTTAGGCATCCAGCCGCAACAAGAGGTAGCCAAAACACTTAATGTTTCACAGCAAGCTGTAAGTAAATGGGCTGGCGGAACGGCAGACCTCCGTGTAGTTGTACCGAAAAGTGAATGGAGAAGAATATATGAAAGGAGGAAAAACGGCGAACCAGTAGAAAAAAATAGCACAGATTATAAGGTTTAAAAGCGGCATATTCATCGGCTACCCAAAGGGCATAGCTCAGGGCAAAGGAAATGAAAGAACCAAAAATAATAGCACCAAAGGAAATAAAGAACCCAGTAGGAGCTGACAGTGGGCTTACTGATTTCATATACCTTTCTAATGGCTTGCACGTTGAAAATCCAAAGTTCATAAAAAAGCATGAAAGGAGGATAAAGAAAGCTCAGAAAGCTTTGAGCAGGAAGAAAAGGTGGTCAAAGAACAGGAAGAAGGCAAGGCTCCTGTTTGCTGGAAGGGATGAACGCGGTCAATGCACCGTACAGGGCACTTGTGCTGACAACCGATGACAGAAGTGTGCAAAGGATACCCTGGGTACACGTCGAAAAAGTTGATGACGTAGGAATGATAGGGAGCAGGTGGGTTTCCATGGCCCTTGCATCTGGGATAGATGCCTTTGTGGTACATTGCCCCGACAGAAACTGCGCCGGAAAGGACATGGCCAGAGCGGCGATAGAATCCGTATCCAGCGCGGTTATGGATGGTGTGGGAAGAGCGATTTATTCAGAGCAGAGGGAGATCACGGGTATGGAGATTGTAAAGGGCTCAATCGACCATATATCCTCATTCAGCCACAATGACAGCTGGTTCAACTATACGGCCTCACTGAAGGCTATACTTAAGCCAGAAGCCGGCGCGAATGGGCTGCAGATCTACTATGTCAGTGTTTCAGACTCATGCACGCTCTGCGGTGCCTGTGTCTCAAAATGTCTCCATATGGCATTCGCAATAGTGCTTGAGGGAGGAAATGCGAAACTATCATTCAATCAGTCACTTTGTAATGTGGTTACTGCGTTAATGTTTGCCATGAAGGGGCAATAAAGCTGGAAAGCGCAAAGAGGGTGAACCTTAAGGCTGTAAATGTTTTTGCCGATGAATTGATAAGGTGTGCAGGGTGCGGCAAGCCCCTCTACACAAAAAGTTCTATGATAACTTGGTAAAGAGGCTGGGTAGAGAGGATCCCATGCTGAAGTACTGCAACGAATGCAAGAAAAAAATTATAT
>Ga0080003_1000394_pt1 | contig 29488 bp, 48 predicted proteins | sample JossMetagenome_FD_69206 | JGI IMG/M metagenome (GOLD analysis project Ga0080003, IMG submission 69206) | Hot spring microbial communities from Joseph's Coat, Yellowstone National Park, USA - JC2_E (SPADES assembly) (version 2) | ecosystem: Environmental > Aquatic > Thermal springs > Hot (42-90C)...
TGAATATCGCCCTATATCTAATCGGTGTCTCGGGTAATAATAAGATAAACGTGGCACGTTATACGTATGCGTTTAAACAGGTACCTAAATACGCACCCGTCGTTGTTACATGGACTTTACTTTTCTGCCTCATAGAAACGAATACTAACCTGACCAACGGGGAAGTCCAGTTCTACTATAAGAACATATTCGACTTATTGGGGATAGCCGTTATAGCCTCTTATTCCCAATACGCCCCGTCCTTCCAACTATCTAAGCCTAATGCCGTGGTCACTTGTTATAACGGGTTTAGCATAAACCCCACCGTTGTGGTTAGCGGTACAAGTGTATTCGTATACGGTACAATGCCACCTTACGGCATACAGGTGGTGAAAGAGCTGTTAGTGGCGAAGGTGCAGATATACTATAATAACATCCTCGTCGTATGCATATGTATATATGGTATAGGAGGTCAACCCAACCAACTATTATATGTGGCGTTTGACATTACGGCTACGGAGTGACGACTTTTTTATATCTCTCTCCCCCAAATTATACATATGAAAGTTAAACTGCAGGGCAACGTTACGATATATCTGGGGAAGAGGAAGGTCGTTGACAGGAAAAACGACGTCAGCGTAGATTTTGCGAGGAGTATTGCCCAGTTGGTATTGTTAGGTGCCGGGTCAACAGGTAGTTATTCCGCGTTATTCGGTCTACCTTCAAACATAGCCTTGGTATTGTTGGAGAACGGTGCAATAGTGAACACTTTGCAAGTGCAGTCAATGAAGTTCAACGACGTTAATATTACTAATGGTGAGCAAACATGTGTGCAGTTCTTCTTCAGCGATGCTACGCCCGCATGTTATACGTTCAACTGCCTTAAACTCTACACCGTAGTGAACAACCAGCTCTACTTGGAGGTCGCGTATGTCACATTATCTCAACCGTTAACAAAGACCAGGGAGAACATTTTAGCTGTAACGTGGAAGGAAGAAATAGTGACATATGCCCCTTTAGCTCTGCAATTAAATTATGCTCTCAGTTTATGTAACGGCAATGCCACGTGTATGAATAATGTTAAGTCGCTACCCGGCATGTGCAACGCGTCCGTCTTTAACTTCATATGGCTGTTGTTAATCTACCCGAACATACGGTCATTATCATTGAACACCGCTTACCCGTTGTATAACCTACTCAGTAAATACATTCAGATATACAACCAAGTGGGGATGCCACCTCTACCTCAGGGCGTCATATGTATATATTTTCTAGGTAGTGCACTGTGTAAGCTCGCGAACTTACAAGTGACCCAGTACCAGGCGGAGGTTCAGGTAAACCCGAGTAGCGTGACCGTTGAACTTATACTCACGAACGTACCCAGTACTTCTTACCCCTATATCTTGCCAATTGTCTGCTTTTGCGTTAATGCCAACAGGATAACGGTAGCTATGGGCGTATTGCCCCTGCAGAACCCCAACGATGTGAGTAGCGGTGCCGTAAGTATAAGCGTTACCGTACCCTACGGTTCACCTACACTACAACAGTTAACGGTGAACACGTAATGACCGTAAGGCTGAAGCTAAAAGGGGAAGTAAAGATAAGGTATGATGACGGTTACATTGAGAACCATAACGATATATGTACCGATTTCATCACCCTCATAAGACTGCTACTAACTTCGGGTATCAAAAGGGCTCAATCATATGGGTACTTCACCAATTTCTCACTCCCTACTTCTATATGTCTGGCATTATTGAGTAACGGCAATATAGTTGCTACCCTCACGGCTACTATCTCATATAAGGAGGACGACCAGTATACTCAATACGTCACGTACAAAGCGTCCAATACTTTCTCCAGCACCGTGTGCGTCGACTGCGTGAAACTTGTAGCTGTTTCGAATTCTGTCATCCTCTACAACATCGCGTTATTTAAGCTGGCATCTACACTTAAGACCAACTTCATATGCGTGACGTGGACGATAAAGGTAAAGAACTGTAGCCCTGACGAACAATCTGTCGATAACGTGGCTTTTACGGATAACGTGATAGAGGAATATAACGGTTCCCTCATCGCGCCCGCATCAGTAAACCGTAACGTATCAGTATATTATAAGGACATGGCGTCGTGTGTGCTCCCCAACTTTATTATCCTCCCTATCCCCGTCAGTAACTTCGTAGTCCTCCTGCTCCTAGTTCCGGTGAATATTATACAACAATGCGACACGACATATCTATTCCAGGCATACGACTCGTTTGCCGGTGTGGACTTGTCACAGCTCAACGGGGTTTCCTTAATAGCCGTATTCCAGAACAACGGGACATGTGGCGTAGAAACTACTTCCCCCACGGGCGTCAGCGTACCCACACAGCAACTTATATGCGGTGGTAGCGGTCAGGGCTATACCGTGGTGTTACCGTGCGTCAACCAAATACAGGGACAGATGGTGGGGTGCAAGCTGTTTATCATATTCCAGGAGACCGGTACTTACACTTTCGCTACCGTGGTATTTTACTGTATCGGCGGTATACAGATATTATATATGGGGTGTAAACGTACGGTAAGTGTTACCGTAGGATCCGGGTACATCATATATAATTTGGTCGAGGTGGACACTTAATGAGCTTCCTGCTTAACATATTCCAGCCCGGTCTAAGCGTGATATCCGGGGCACTCCACGCAGTAACAAACCCAGTGGGTGACGTACTTAACGCGTTCAACGGCATACAGCAAACTTTCGGCTGTTTCCTGAAGACGTTGCAATCGATACCTTCCGACATACAGAGTTTCATGTCCTCTATAGCCGGCGGTATAGTGACGGCGTTTGAGAGGTTCGGTGCGTGGGTTTACGGTGCATTTGCTACACTGGGAGATAAAGTGTCTCAAATAATGTCACCCATCGCCGGCGCCATACACCGTGGTATAGATATTATAGTGGACTTCATTAATGGGGTAGTTAAGAACATAACCGCTTTCGTTACCGGTGTAGTAGGGTTCATTTCGTCGGAACTGACGGGATTGCATACGTGGCTTAGTTGTGTTGTTAGTAAAGTGGAAAAATTCCTAAGTGATATATTCTATGATCTCGTGCAGGGTGCTACATTTGTCGCTAACGTCGTCGGTGATATAAAGTGCATGTTCAACGACGTGGTAAGTTTCATATCTAACAATTACGCAAACCTGGTAAACGACACCCTCGGCGTCCTTAAATATCATAACGACTCATTGCCCTTCAACCTCCTGACGCAGGAGGCGAGTAAGATAGCCACCGCTTTCGATAATGTGCTGGACTTTAACGTGTTTATGGAAACTTTGAAGAGTGGTATAAGAGATGCATTTAATGCCTGGAACCTCCCGCTCAGCAGGAGGATATTGTTAATGCTGGCGTCACCGATATTAGGTGCGGTGGGAGGTATGATATCGAAGATAATCTTTAACTCCTTCTACCCCAACGCAAAAGCTCCTACCGTCTTCCACGCACCGCAGTATAACACGACACCGCCATCCGTTACCCTACACACGTTACAACATACTCCTCCTGCACCTACGGCACAATACAGCCCGTCTACTCCCTCTGCACCTGCAATACCTCCGTCCCAACCAACTGTAGGCACTGTGGACAGTCATACGCCCAAAGTGATAAGCGTAAGCGTGTTCGACCTGATAACGATAGGACAGTCCAGCGTCTTCACCACATACGGTATACAGAAGTTAGTATCGCAGGTACAATACTTAGCCGATGAGTTAGGACTCGACGACAAGGTCGTGTGGAGCATAATGCCCACCGTGATAGTACAGGACACCGACTCAATATCGCCCACGGTTTTGGCTGAGGTGTTCAGTTATACAGTACCTGTGCAGAACATAGTTAGGATAAACGCGAGTGCGAGCGTAGGACAATTAGTATTACCACCCGGTGACACTATATGTAAACCCCTAACTGCATCGACAACCACATCGACCTACGGAAGCAATTATAATGAAACCACGGTTAACGATATAGCAGTAGATTATTCTTACTGTTTTAACGTCACCGGTTCCCAGTTCTCCTTGATGTTGGGTACTAAATATTTCGGCAATAATTTACCCAGTTCGGTATTATACCCGTTGCCTGCTCCCGAGAAAGTAGCCGGGTCTGTAGCGTCATTCGGGCTACCGCCGTCGATACTCCTGCAGAACGCCACATATACTATGGTTGATAATTATACCGTGACATTCTATTATGTGACTGTATCGGCGTTCGCAGGGTTCGGGTTGGGCTAAAATAACGTCATAACATATTTCACAGTTTTAGATTGGTTGTACCCCGTCTTACATATTATACTATATATTTCAACAATAAACTTATGACCTAATGTGTCGGTTATAATTATTTTGCATATACATAAACACTGGCACCCCGATAGAGATATACACCAGATTAAGTATACTGCCGTATTCGTAGCATTGGTTTTATTCGGCGTTGACTTATAGGTGGACGTACCACTTACTGTCGTTTCGCATGTGCCTGTACTGGTGTCGGAATTATAAGTAGTTATCTTATAATGCAAACATATAGTCCAGCCTATTTTACATCCTATTAGTACCATAAGGAAGTCAGTGATAAGACATGCGGGTAGGTTAGTCTGAAATGTAATAGATACGGTGTAGACGAACGTTGTTGTTACAGTTTTCTTTATTGTACATACTATACATACAGCCGGTTCACCGCAAAGGCATAGCTTTATACATGATGCCGTATAACACCTGCCCGTAGCGTCGACAAAGCTGAGTACTATGGAAGTACAACTCGTCGCTACCCACATAACACATAAGCCGTACTTATTAGTGCCCGAAATGGCGTTGACGCTCCTACTGTTTATATTATTAAGTAACATGTAAAAGACCACGCCGGCGTATATACTGACTGCCATATATTTTTATAAGGTAATAGGCATTATATATAATTATGATTATAGCGAAGGAACCTCAAGCATTCGTTGATTATGTGGTCAAGCATACGAACTTGAAGGGAAAAGGAAAAGCAAAAGGGAGGGTAAAGGTAGTTGAAGGTAGCAATGTGAGGACGATACGATATACAGACCCCAAGACCGGCAAGGCATACGAAATACCTTTTCCCGAAGAGGAGGAATCCAGCGGAAATAATAAGAATCAGGTGACACAACAATTCCTGTATTGGTACCTCCGTGCTATCTATATACAAATACGATACGGTTATTGTTCAGGCAATTTTCCATGTTTGATTACCACTGCGCCTACACCAGTGATCTTAGTGAAAAATAACGGTAACGTTGTAGCGAGGCTGACGCCTTATATATTCATCCAAGTGAACAGTTGTTCCTGCTTTATAATATACGTAATAGCAAGCGATACCAGCAATAGTAGCTATACAGCTAATTGTCTGGTTTTTTGTAATTATTTTATCGTTGCAAAGAGTGGTGAATATACACCGCTTATTCCTTTTGCTACAATACAAAACGTAACAATAACAAAAACCAACTCCTCGTATCTGGGCATAACTTGGGCAATAAGTGTCCAGTTACAATACAATGACCCGTTTTTACCGTATACAGCATACATAATATATAATACGCCTAACCTTTATTATGGACGTAAAAGTACTTGTTGTCTTGCATTTACCGTAGTTTTTTCTCCGCAAGGCAATACTACATTAGGAAGTATCACTAGCACTAACCATACTAACTGTATTGGCCCTAATCCATATACTCCGCCCAATTTTCCGACAAATTCACCGGTATTTGAATCCGGTTACTGGTACCTTATACCGGTACTGATAAACGGAGTAGCGTATATGGTTATGTGGGGGGCATATACTAACTCCGCACAACCTACTGTGAACGGTATACTGATAGGTGTAACGGAATGTTGTTCTGGGGATCTTATCATAGTGGGTATATCAGTGGTATCCCAGACCCCTTATCAAGCACCTATGTCTTCGAACCTTGAAGGGGTATTCGGGGTAGTAATGCTGGAGGCTGAAACATGAGAGTAACGATTACTGGCGAGGTTCATATAAAGGGAAACGGTAAGGATATCGTTATAAAGAACAACCTTAACCTTGAAAGAATAGTCCAATTTATTGTAAGGGCTTTAACTAACAGCGTGCAGAACGTGGAACAGGTACAACGAATAGTTTATAACGTTATTTACGGCATACCGGCTACCGTAAAAATATGTAGTGCGACCAGCACAATAATATGGTGCGGTTCTACTACCATAAATACCTATATCACGGTTATGACATTATGTCTTTGGGCTTCCTTTAACGGGTGCTTTTTTAACGCTTCAACCGTGACTACCAACATATTGTTATCTCCGGGCACTTACACTTTCGAATGGGTATGGTATGTGTCCGACCCCGTAGGTCTAATTTACTGCATATTCGCCCTATCCTTAAATTACAAGTTCAAATGTACGTCCATCACAATAGTATACCCATCCGCTACATTCGTCATGATAATAGCCAACGGGTGTATAATTTCGATTTTCGGGTACGCCACGGTATCGGTGGGTTCAACACTTAGTTACAGTTATGTGTGCACGTGTGTAAAGGTGACGTGTACGGGAGGTACAACGAAGGCGTTCAAAATAAAGACGAATACGGCTTACAACGTGCAGATAAAGCTGTCGGGTTCGGTGCCGATAGTACAAAGTATAATAATAGGTTAATGCCCCGTTTGTCCCCACGAGTGTAGGAACTTAGTCCTTCAACGACACGGGGTTCGTGTGAGAGACCATTAAATCCGTTATAGGTTTCTATTAACGTGACACTTCGTCCTAGCATTTAGTTCTTTGTATGTTCGCGAAGTATTCCTTCAGATATAGATTCTAACGCCTTTTTTAACTTAATATATGCAATATAATATAATATCGTGCTAAGTGTTTCTAAAGAGACATACAGTATAATTATGGCTTTTATTGCCGGCGGGAGTGACCCCGTAAGTGTGAAGAAGACCACTAAAATTATGGCGACCATTTGTATCATAACTAATATTTTTAACTTGACCTTCATTTCGGTTCCCCGTTTAGTGTCCTCCGTTCTCCTTACATATTATACTGTCTTTTAACCTGTTATCGGTTAAGCATATTGCGATAATAAGTTGGTTCAGTTTATCGTTTATGTTATCGATCTTCTTTGAAATACTTGATTTATCCAGGGCTTTCTCGAACTCCTCACTTGCCACAAATTGTAATATCTCCTGGTCTATCATTTGTTTCATACTATTTTTCTCATATTGCCTAAGGGTAATACTAGTCCTTATGTAAAGTAGTATAACGGAGATAATTGTAGCTACGTCGACCACGTCCTGTAGTATACACATTACTCCCTCACCTCGTAACTCTCACAACTTTTGGTCATCCTGGTCAGGACATCGCTTACCGTGTTAGCGTTGTAATCGGCTATCATATGCATTATTGTACCGTACGCCTCGTCCACGTTATAGACCAACGTTATTTTACACGGCACCGCGTCATAGTAGGTGTAGCGTCTGCAGTACTGGCTTTCAATACCCAAACTCCTTATTAAACTGCAGAACCTTACGCTCCTCCTGAGTATTGCCCTGAGTTCGTCTTTCCTTAATATCCCTGTATCGTAGCCGTACCATGAAGCTAGCAACCTCCTGGCGTATATCATAGCCCTCGTTGCCCTCCTGAACAACTTCCCTGTGGGGTTCTGTTCCGTAAACTCGATAAGCCTGGCGTAATCTGCACCCAGAGAGTACATTAAACATAGGTCTTTTTGACACGGTCTCACACCAGCTCACCCCTGTGATCCAGCAAATAGTCTAAAAGTATATATTGGTACCCCTTTTTCCGTAGCATGACAGATATTGCAGGTGAGTAACAACTTGTAGATCTCGGGTCTGTTTTCATATTTCCTCAATATATCTTCATAATTGAAGCATATAAACCCTGACTTAATTGTATTTTCAAAAAAATTGATTAGTTCTTTTTCCTCGGGGTAATGCTCCCTTATGTAGTAATATACCTTGAGAAATTGCAGGATGGAAAAAACAGAGGTCGTCATGTGAACACATGCTCTATGGTGTTAAGCGGGTAATTCAGGTCTTCGATTGTCGTATCTTCCAGTTGTTTCATTAATCGGTCGTCTAATTTTATAACCATCGTTGGGAGGAATAATAATGCATGACCCGCGTGAGGTACCGCGAACATCCCCACTTCGTATACGCCTTCGGTCAACTCGCCTAGACTGTTTATTAACGCCGGTGAAACGAAAATTTCATCCCTGAACCCCGGCATGATAACGTGGGCAGACCACACGAAAATCACAGTTTAGTCACCAGGCAGTTCTCATTTCTTTCTACCAGGAACCTTACATCAATGATATCCAAGAGGGTGACTTTTACTCCTTCTTCACCTACGGTAATTACGGCTATTTTATCATACCACTTAAATACTATTGTACCCTCGCTGACCACATACACGTCATCCTTGGTAAAGCCCGTCCCCGTGATATAACAGGGTCTACAATCGACGACAAGGTTACCGGCTTTTGCCAACCCTTCTCTCATCATGCGGGTCTCACCTCGTTACCTTGTGCCATCGTTTCATTATATACCTTAGACGTTTCCGATGTTAATAATTGCCTTATCGGCTCGATCGGTATAAGTTGCTTTATGTCATTCGACACAATATACAGGTCTCTGCCCAACCTCACCATCATTAAGGTTGGGTTATATATCGTATACGTCTCCGGGTCTAGTTCGCCCCCGTTAATGATCCCGCATGACAAGTAGTAAGTCTCCCCGTTGAAGCTCACGAAGACGCCTCTTAAGTAACTCATATTATCCCCTCACCCACGTAGTCCGGGAACAGCCTCCTAAATAACTCTTCCCTACTCGAATACCTTGTAGTCCTTGCTACACCTTCTCTGACGATAGTAAGAATATATTTGTGGTCACGGCAATCGAATTTTACATATGTCGCTTCCTCGTTCGCATAACCTCTCCTTAGTTCTAATGTAGGGTGGAAGTAAACTCCTTCCGGCAACCTAGCACATAAATCCTCCAGGTCGTCTAAAATTGCACTTAGGTCTTCTAGACTAATCATATTTTTAAATTACCATTTCTAAGTAATAAATGTTGATGTCTTATGATCGTATGGGGAAAGTTAATAGAGTGTATGATAGACACGGACGTAAATTACCTGAACGGCGAATTGTTCGGCAACCCGTTGAGGATAAAGGGTAAATTCTTAGTGTTCGGTAACCTTTACACATTTGAGAGGACGATATCGGAAACGCAAACGGAACAGATATGTGTACCGATAGATGCTACGTTCATGGCGTATTACGAGGGTATGGTAGCTATCATGAGCTTTTACCTCAAGGAGAGAGAAATGTATGCAAACGTTTCACTGACGGAGCCGGGGACAATAAAAAGCTTCATGAACATGAGTTCGTTCTATAGGAAATATGGAATAAGCATACCGAGCCTTTTGGATAAGATAATGTACAGAAAGGTACCTACATGAAAAATACTCGTAAGGTGAACATATGTCTGACACCTGGTTTGGAGAACATTGGATACATGTAAGAGGGAAGACATATGTAATACTGGACGAATGGCTTATGGAACTCCTTTGTGGTTGGTATGCAAAAAAACACAAAGATGAAGAACTGGAATACCTTATTAAGGCTTTTTTCGTGCTAAAACCTCGATATCGTGATGAGGCGTTACGTTACCTAACAATATTGGAAGACGCGTTCGAGAAGACCAACTGTAAGGAAATAATAGACCGCATCTTTGAAAAGAGTTAAGACAAGTTATGTGACGAACTTATTGCATATATCATATGCCTTTTCTTCTTGAACTAGCACCTTGTTATACCACTTCGCTACTAGGGTCTTCATCGTCTTTACCGGTTGTGTGTCCTTATCCCCTACTACGATAGCACCCACATACTCCAATTTTTCCACGAGGATATCGTCACCGTAATAACAATCGAAAAGCCCGCCTCCCTCACTTACTGCGACAATTTCGTAGAAATGCATCCACTTCCTGACCTCATCAGTCCCCAAGTCCTTTATCTCCAGCACCTTCATCCCCTTATACGTCATCGTCTTCTTTACTTCCTCGAACTCCTTCTCACTCAGGACGCCTTCTTCATCGAATAACTTTATCGGGATTACTGTGACCTTAATTTCCTCCTTCTTCAAAACCCTACCACCTCCTTCAGTTTTCCATATATCCAGTCGTAATCGATTATCCTCTTATCCTTAAGCCTCGCCACGTTAAAAGTCGGGTCTTCAAGCTCCTTCAGGAGTATGGCGTAAAACTCGTCTTCGTCCCATATTTGGTAAAGGAAGTGCTTATCCAATACGCCATGCTTTACCACCTTATACTCCACGATTGGTGCAAAATGAGCGTCTACGAACTCATTAGTAGCCCTTATATCGCCCATCACTAGCTGTTGCCCGTATAGGGCAGACTCTATTGCAGGCAACCCTATACCTTCGTCGTAACTGCTGAATATAATGATGCGGTATTTCGCCATCTGTTTTATGTGGTCGTAATATTTTAATGAGCCTGCGGGCTTGAACCTCACTTCGATGTTTCTGAATCCCATGAAATAGTTCATTATATTGAAAGGGACGCTCGCTACCATGGTGACCTTATGGTCTAACTCTTTGTCCAACCTCCTCAATACCTCGCTCAACCTATCATGACCTTTCCTCTCGGGTTGAGACAAGTTAACATACAGTTCATATTCACGCTCGGTTTTTGTAAGCTCCGGGTAATATGCCATGGGTTTAGGTATAACCTCTGTCACGTCCTTCAACCTACATATCTCCAGGATCTCTTTATCAAATTTCGAAGAAGGTATGTATACCCAATTCTTCTCCAGACCCTCACAATCTATTAACGGTGTGTCGAACATTACGTAAATCTCGTGACCTTTTAGTTTATGCATCGGCATAACGTGCGGGTCTCCGTAAGCTATCACTTTCTTGGTAAAATAATTACTTGTGTCGAGGCGTTGGAGTAGGAAGTCCTGCTTATACTTGTTCACGAAAAAGGATATGTGATCCCACCAAGCCGGGTGACCGACAGTGACTACAGATATCATTTTTTCATATGCCTCCTAATAACCTCTAACACACTGTAGGGTAATAAATGCCTCGCTACAACGCCGGAAAATACCGCTTCGGCATCCCTACCGTAAAGACCGTAGAGGAAACCCATGACGAAAATATAGAGTTGGTTCCACATCATCAGCACTATTCTCTCGTCTATTTTCTCCTTCAGCTTATCGAGGATCTTCAACTTGTCGTTCATGAAGTCTACAAGCGATTTCATAACGTTCTGTAACGCGTCCATAGGTATACTACGATAATACTCCTTCTCCCTCTTCACGTTAAAGTAATGGGTCAGTGCGACGACGAAAAGGGTGTCTATCCTGGAATTACTATAGACGTAGATGAGCCCGTATTCAAAATTCTTTTGAGTCCCCGTCTCTGCGATGTCAACGTCGTCCATCAGGTTGATTACCCATATACCAGTAGCTACGGCGTAAAGCATAGGGTCTGTGAAGTACTTTAACCTGGCGTTTAACCAGTAGGCGTTCATAGCTACGTAGTCGAACTGTGACAATCTTGATGAAGGGAATAACGCCTTCTCCTCCATGTTCTATCACAGTTTATATTAAGTAATAAAGGAATTATATATTTGACCTAAAGTGGCGAAGAAAAGGAGAAGTGTACATGACCCAACGTTAAGCGTTATCCACTACCAAGAACAACTCGAGAAAATGGCTAAGGCATACGAGAAGTCAGCCACCAGGAGGAACCAAAGAGCAGTCAACGGTTTTGCCATTTTGAAACAAGTACAAGAAACAGTTAGAGACTACCTCAACCAAGCCAGTGAAGCAATGAAGAAACCCATCATAGCGCAATTATCAGTTGAGTTCCTCGGTATAGCCATGGCATATTTAAAGGCAAGTAACGAAGGATTCAGTTCATATGCACTTACAGGGAGGGTAGCACAGATAGCGACATTAAAGGCAACAGGTATAGTATCCAGTACCGAGCTAACATGTGCTCAAGTAGGTGAAATCGTAAACGGTATGTTAAAGAAAGTGAGCGGAATGACTGCAGACCCACTAACATTTACCGAGAACGACGGCATATGTGAGGCTACACCCGCCAACCCAATGCCAAAGCTAAGTATCGCATCACCCAGCACCGGCTACACAGTATCGTTAAACGATATACTTAAAGCTAAGACACCGGAAGAAGTATTAATGGGTAAATAAAAGAGGTGAGACGGGATGCCCCATAGGAGGACAGGTTGGACAAGCGAAGAAATGTCACAGAACTATGTAGATAAAACCGAAACAATGAACTTAGCATATAACACTGCCACCAAGTCTATGGCAGTACAGGTACAGAACTTAGGCACCATGCTTAGCGTTGTTAGTGACGTATACACGCCATGGGCAAACGAGCATAACATACTAGGAGTCATGAGAGTAGCATATAGGAACTTCTTACTCGAGGTTTTAAGGGCAATAGATGAGGCACAGGGTGGCAAGGCACTGGAGACGAGGATAAAAGCATTGAAGGCTAAATACGCGAATGCAATGTTGAAGGATGAGTATCTCGACGAACTTGTAGCATTAGCTAAGAACTTGAAGAGGAGTACTGCAAACTATATATTACCCTACAAACTAGCTGAAAAAACTCCTACTACTGCTTAAGAAAAAATTTTTTTTAAAATAAATTCCTTCACGGGCATTTTTTCCGCATCGGCTTTTGCCCTTATTAGGTCGAACGTCCCTCTATCTATAACTATCGTCGCAAGCCTCGTTGTCAACGCTACACCATCCTCAACCACTTTAGTACCGAGGATAACGTCTCTTGCAAAAGCTGAGATGCTGTTATAACCGAACCTAACAGCCATCTCCTGCATTATCATCTTGTGGTAAGGAGAAAGGTGGATGTTGACGAATACGTCATTCTTCACTCTCCATCACCTGCTTTAATTTCTCCCTTAATTTCGCCCTATCCTCGTCCGTTAACGACATCGCCTTACTCTTCATCATCGTTTCCATCATGTCCATGATCATATCAACGAACCTGTCTATGGGCTTCCTGTTCTTCCTGGCGTTTTCAACGACTTCCCTTACTTTCGGTGAGTTCATGGCTAACCCATTCAATAGGTTATTAAACTTCGTCTGTATACTTTGGTATTCCTGTATCGCATCCAACGCCAACGCAAGTCTTTTGTCGATCGGTATCATCTTAAAGACCCTTTTCAACTCATATTCACTCATGTTCATTAACCTCTGAATAAGATCGTCTCCGGGCTTCATCATGGACGCAGACATCTGTGCTAAACGTCTGAGGTTTTCCTCGTAGGGTGCAGGACTGCCACCAGATAGTCTCCCACCGTTTGTAGTTCCATTTGTACCTCCAGTCCCCCCAGATCCGGCATTTTGGTTGACGCCATCGTTATAAAGGCGTTGATTTGGTTCTTCGTTTCCACCAGCTGGTCTATTATTTGATTCAAGTACCGTTTGTAGAACTCTGTCAAGATCACTGCCATTGTCAGTTTTCCCTCCTTGAGGCTGTAGTCTATTGGATACTGGGATTTCAACTGCTCCAATTTCGTTATCGCTTCTTTCACCTCCGGGCTGTCCTCCTTGGGTGCCGGTATTACTACTGTTGCTATTTCTACTTTCTCCTCTCCTACCTGTAATGTCTTTATTTTGATCCTCTGTTGTACCGGTTGCATTTTCTGTATCAGCACTAACTTCGCCTTCTCCCTCATCTTGTTGTAAAGGCTCTTGAGGTTGATCGCTATCGCTACCTTCTCCCCCTCTTCCCGATACCCTGCCTCCACGCCTTGCCTCTTTAACTCCCTTATCCTCTTCTTCATTTCCACCTTTGCCTTCTCCAGGACTATTTGCACTAATTCTTCATCACCCATATATATCATAAATAGAACCGGTATATAAAAAACTCACCTAGTATGTTGTATGTAACTCTTATCTTGGACGATGACAACCCTATATATAACAAAAAATGCCTGTATATGAGGTGGCAAAAATGTCCTCAATTAGTGGAGCAATACAAAGTATGGTAAACGGACTACAAAACCTATTTACAGCAATTGTCCAAGTATTTGGGTGCGCAGTAAATGCCATCGGCAACACACTATCTTCATTAGCGAGTCCGATAGGGTACCTAATAGGAGTATTAGCAGTATTCGGTAGCTTAATCGCTATAATATGGTATGCATTCAGAGGCAGAGGCGGAATAGGAGGATTAGTAGGGTCTATCAAGAACTTCTTCACCGGTTTCCTCTGAAAAGGGGTGAACTAAATGTCCTCAATAAGCAACGCAATACAAAACATGGTAAACGGACTACAAAACCTGTTCGTAGCAATAATTAATGTATTCGGTAACGCAGTCGACGCAATAGGCAACACACTATCAAGCCTGGCAAGTCCGATAGGGTACCTAATAGGAGTATTAGCGGTATTCAGCTCTCTCATCGGAATAATATGGTACGTGTTCCGCGGAAGGGGAGGCATAGGAGGACTAGTAGGGTCAATAAGGGACTTCTTCACCGGCTTCCTCTAAACGCCTAAAAAGCTATAAACCATTTTTTTCTCTCTTTTAATTATGATATGCATACTCATGTATGCCGTTAAAGCCGTAGCCGACGTCCTACTGTCGGTGTCGGAACACATCGGGAAAATGGCAGGCATATTAGCAGTAATCGGTAGCCTAATGACATTAATATTACACATACCGAGGTTAATACGTGCAATATTGCCCCGTTAGAACGTGAACAGAATGTCCACCAAATTATCGATTATTTTTTTATACCCGAATTTCTCCTCTACGTATTCCAGACCCTTCGCCACCATGTCCTCATATAGATCCTTATTTATCGTCTTCGCAGTTTCCATGGCATAGGTGAACTCCTTCTCGTCGGGGTCGTAAAAGTGATAATGAAGAGGCACACCCTCAACTTTTATATCTATATCATACTCGTTCCCTACCTCTACAGGTATCCCTATCTTATCGTTCAACAATTCATGAAAAGTATGTGCGTTCAAGTAGATGACGGGAGTACCGCAACTCAAAGCCTCCAAAGGTGGCAAACCGAAACCTTCAGCCCTACTCATAGCGATGTAAAAGAGAGACTTACCTAGAAGGTCATATTTCCTACTGTCGTCCAAGTTATAGTTACCCACTATATCCGCAACGGGTTCATTACTGACGACCTTGAGGTAGTTACGTATATTGTGGTCGATGAACCACTTATGGAGGAAGTAGATGTTTTTCCTGTCCACGCCGAGGTTATTACCTATAGTTACGAACCCGGACTTATCGTGAAAGTTATACATGGGTCTATAGCAACCGAAAACGGGCAGGTACCTAACGGGAGGGTCAATATTAAAGCTCCTCCTTAACACGTCCCTCACCCAATTACTCGTGACCATGACTATCTTGTTATTACGTGTAACGAAATAGTTACCTTCTATACGGTAAACGGGAGTGTCGACCCACCACAAGCTCTTCCATGGGTGTAGCCAGTTCTGCGACATAATAACGGCGTCGGTAAGGAAAATATCAGCCATGACGTCAGTCCGTAAAACGGCGTCTATATTGTACACCTTCTTCAAATAGTCAACAACATGACTTAGGATGTAATAATAGCTCGAATGTGTAGAAAGGGAAGAGAAAAAGAGTTTATGATTCGGCACAGTGGAGCTTGTACTTCTTGTACTCATACTTTGTACATAGTGGTATCCTGAGGTAATATACATTTTTACTCATTGCATCCTTTAATGCATCCTTCAATGAGTGAATTTGTTCATCCGAGAACCTGTATATAGGTATATGGAAGGCATTAACGGTCTCAGAAATCATGTAATCTACAAAACTCGTAAGTTTAACGTTTAACGTTTTGGCAACAGTATGCATAACGGTATTAATGAGGTCACCCATATCAGTCCTGTCACCGTACCATATACCGAAATACCTGTCGAATAACAACTTCGCACCGTGACCCCTCGTCGCAGGCATCTCGACAAACTTGACAGGGACACCGCCACCGCTGAAGTTATCCCACATTACCTCCAAGAGCCTCAGGAAATCATTAGTAACTAACTCGGAAGGATACGACTCACTGCAGAAAGTGCTGGGGTCGGGGACTATGTACACGGGTCTACGTAGGGTTGAAGCCATTTTCATCTGTGAATAAGGTATAACAGCCACGTCTTTACAATTACCTCTATGAATCATGTTGACATACGCGTAGTCACAGGTAAAGATACCGGGCTCAATTTCCTTACAGACCGGCTTACCTTCTTTCTCCAATATTTTCTTTAACTCATCCTCGGTCACCAGCCTGTCAATTATCAGACCGCCTGCAGTGTCATAATAGGAGCTTGCCTGTACATTGCATATCCATGTATGATTATCCTTCTTCTCTGGCTTATATAATACCTCGTCCCACGTACCCTCAAGCTTCGGCAGCACAATCACAGTGTACTCACCGGCAGTATATTTCTCACGTGAATGAGTAGCATAAGTAAACGGATAATATTTCTTACCATTCATTTCCATATACTCATAAAGACCGTTACGTGCAAGCTTAAATATCTCGCTCTTGGGGTCGAAGACATGGTATATTATCAATTTATGCCCATCTATCTTATACTTTATGTTATTGCATATGGCGTAAGCTAACAGGTAATATACGGGGTTCGCGAAGATCATCATTCCACCCTCTGTTCAACTACTAATGAACCGTTATAATTTACAAGCTTTAAAATGTATTCGGAATTCTCGGTGCACTTCACATAATCTATCCCAAAATATCCCCTGCATTCTCCGTTTACTATTAATTGTTTAGGTAGAACCGCAAAAGGTAAACATGATATATCATTTATCTGGAGGAATAGTTTGGGATTATACAACGCCAGGTTAATAAGGTTAATTACATAAGGTCTTAAAGTATCACTGAAAGCATCAAGCATATAAAGGACGTTATAGATATTCTCCCATTCATAACTTCCATGCTCATAATGCGTAAACACATGGTTAAGCTCATGGATAACTATACCCACATACATTATCTTTTCATCATCGGGCAGATGTCTCAATATTATTAACTTTTTATCATTAAACTTCAACGTAACGCCAACGGCATCTGAAAGCATGCCATTATATTCGGGCTTAACAATCTTAACGGGAATGTTAGCAATATCGGGATCCAGAACATATGGATTAACGGATACTTTTATACCGTTCATTACTCTCTCTATCCAGCCCGGTATATTATTCATTTCCATAATTTTAAACCCTATTTGATATAACCACTTACCCAACTTTATTAACGCCATAACATCATCACTAATAGTAGGCTCCGTGATAGCATCATATATCTCCATGAGTTTACCAGCTTTTGCTTCACTGTAAGAAAGTACAGTATAACCTTTACTCGTAAGGTAGGACTTCAGAGTGTCAATATACTCTTCCTTTATATCAGGCAACCCGATGGCTACCAGATCTTTCGAAGAGATGTTTGTCAGCTTATCAACAATGACTATTTTTTCGTGCAACCCTTTCACCATATCCTCGACGACCATGTTTAACGCGTCCTGTAGGACGGAGTGGAGCTTGGAAGGTGCTAAATTAAAAAGTAATTCGATTTCACCAGGTATTGATAACGAAATCACCTTACCCATGCTCCTTATATACCTCTTCATCACGTCGGCAAACGCATAAGTCATATCGGGGTCGGCTATCATATCAATAGCCACAACAAACTCCTTATTCATGTATACACGAGAACGGTACTGGTCGGTATCAACATTACATACATTGAGGTCGAGTGGCACGTCCCAATACCCGCTGAACACGCCGTTATGATAAACAGCACCCTTATCCCCTAAGTCAACATGATACGGTTTCTCAAACGGGTAAAGTATAGGTACAACGCTCTCGAACCTGGCAGGCACGTAAACGATAACCTTATCGTTAACGTTGTAGGCACCCCTAAATATCACGGGTTTGATTTTCGTATCGTCCTTCATTATTGTTTCCCAATCGAGGTCGTAATACAGTTTCCCGTCATAATAATACCCGAAGCCGTAAATGTGACCGCCGAATATCATTATAAGGTGACCGGCACAACGCAGTAGAACGAATATACTCTCCTTCAACCCAACACCGAACCTACCGACGAGTCTGCATGGCTTACCTTCCATCTCGCTCTTCGTTGAATAACCGATTACAAATACGTCCTCAGTCAATGTACCGCTACTTTCAACCTTTTTCCACTTCCCCACATCCTCTACCTTTACCTTCTTATAGGACGTCAGAAAGTCGCCCGTCTTCTGAATCTCACTATCAACGGCGTTCTGTATTATCTCCCTTAATACGAAGCTGTCAGGCGTGAGACCACTAAGCGCGATCGAAGCCCTGGTACTATCTGCAACATGTAGGACGACATCATCATAAATATGATATTCCGTGAACGTAGCCTTCACAGGTTCACTTATCTCTATAGGTTTAGATAATGTTATAAACGTTAATGTCAAGACATTTCACCCAACGCTAACAACTTCCTTAAAAGTAGTTTCTCCGGTTGTAGGTCGTCCTCTTTACATTTATACCATTCCAACTTCGGTTTTTGAGCCTCCATGTATAGAATATATAAAAAAAGGTATTATAAAACTTTGAGTGACATGAAACCCCTGCCCACACTATCTATAACGAGGTTCCTATCCCCCAGCATTTTATAAAGCACGAAGGGAATGGTAACATACCTGAGGTACCACCCCGCTTTCACCCTTTTAGAATGTACAGTAACTGGTGCACCTTCACCATGTTCATCAATTACCAGCGTCAATATACCATCAGTGCAGTCCAGCGACAGGTATGCCTTGCTATAATATTCGCCCTTCTCCACACCTGAAAACTTAGCAAAAACGTCTGCAGGTATATATATCCTGCTGGAGTGCTGTAACTTAATGACTTTCAACGCCTGCATTCAACCACCCCTCATCAACCTTAGGACAGTCTCGACATAATGTTCTAAATCCTTGGGGTAGACGGACTTCCCATAAATGACATCGTCATCCACAACGTACCTAACAATGGATGTGCAAGGTGCATAGTCGTGACAGTCGTAACACACTTTATGCCCGTTTACCTTATAACACATACCGTCGTGGAACATCTTATCGCCATACACAATTATAAAAAAAGGGTTATAAATTTAGATGTCTACGGGCAAGGTGGGGCTATGAAACAGGAAGCCCTGCCCTTCAGGGTGGGGTAGCTCATATTAATTTTATCTCATCCACGACCTGTACGTCCAACCTATCGAGCCACCTATAAGGTTTATCGCATTTCTTGTTCAGTTTACAGAGTTCGCAATAAGCTCCCGCTATCCTGGTCTTTCCGGCTTTGATGTTCTCCATGACCTGGTCGAGGATCGTCATATCAAGCACCGTAGAATATTCTTGATAAGCCCTATCCTTACTATAGAAAATAAAGCCTCCCCAGAAGTTCATACCCGTTAACTTCCTCATAATGGCTACATAAAGGCTAAGCTGTCTATAATACTCCGGCTTCATATTGATAGGTTTTATTTCCCATATCATGAGGTTCTTCAGATCCAGCAAATCGACCCTACCCTTTAACAACACGTTATTATACACTAACGCTATAGGGACTTCAGGGTACATCTCCGGCATAAATTTATGTTGTATGGTCTCATGTCTCTCCTTCCCTACAATATTAGCATAACTTTCGACCATCTGCATTTCGGCACACGTAATAGCCCTCGTAACATCAACTTCTACCTTATGCTCCTTCTTCATCTCCCTATCAACTAACTCCTTCAACTCCTCAATTTCCATTACACACCACCCTCAGGATTTTCTTACCCCATCCACCTAATATTTTTACAACTTTTTCCCTTTCCTCACATAAATTCTCAAACGTGATACCCTCCTTATACAGCTGATAAGCCCTGTACCTACCGATATACGGCAAGTCCATTAGCGGTATCAATTCCTTCAGGCTGTCATACGGCACACCAAATTTCACAGCTATGCTGAAGTCCTCAAACTTAGGGTTTTTCAACACACCCACGATATGTGCCAGATAACTAAGTTCATCAACAAGCCTCGGGTTCATGGTACCCTTAAGACTGAGCCAATCATCGAGAGAAGACATAATACCGGCGTCCGCATAAAGCCCGAACTCCTCAACACAAAACTGATCTGCACCAAGTGATTGCCTATAAAGTGCCACCGTAACACACTCCATGTACTTAACGTCTTCGAAGTTATGTATATCACTATCGAGAACCCTCTTAGCGAGAGAAGGAGGGACTAAATTGTAGGCGATAGTTTTCACCGTATTGTTATCACAGACCCCGAACTTACGACAAATATAATCTACATTTAGTGCTATCAGCTCCGCAAAGTCCCTGTCCTCGTCCCTTATTCTAACGTCAACATTGCCCGGCAACATATCAGGATCGAAAGTAACATAAATCACGCCCTCGTTCCTCCTTCCAACTCTCCCGAAGAACTGCTTTGCCCTAAGTTTATTCAGATAGACGGGCGTAATAAACACGGCGTAATCGAAGTCGAAGTCCACGCCGTAAGCTATCGCACTCGTTACCGTCAGTACCCTTATGGTGCCGTCACTCAAGAGGTCGTTTATCAATTTGCGGTCATTATGAGTCATAGAACCGTTAACGAAAGCCACGCCCTTCTTCAACAGGCTGTCAAGGAGCTTATCATCGGTATCAAAGTTCTCATTATATATATTAGGTAATAGGTTAGCGACCTCAGTAGCGACCTTCTTGGTGTTCTCCACACCACCAACGTAAACAAACCCACGGTGACCCTGCCTGTACTCATTCAAGACCACATCTAAGTATCTACTCCTTTCTACCTTCGTTACCTTATACCTACTCCTCCTACCCGAAAGCCCTATCACCTCGTCAAATTTAATGAAAGGCAAATCTACAGGAGTAGCACTAATGAAGTAAAGATGATAATACTTCCTGGTGTTCACAACAGAAGCATATACGACAGGTCTGAAAATGTCCTCCATGACAACATGAAATTCGTCAAAAACGACTACATCGTAATAGGTGTTAAGTCCCAGGCTTAAGGCTTGTGCATATTCATGATAGGTCAGCACGTAAATCTTAGCATCATACTTATGACTCGGCGACACTTTATCGCCATATTTCGCCTTATACCTACTATACACATTGAATTTCAATGAATTCAGAGGAACGACGTGAAATACCCTATGGTGGTTTGTAACATACTCTCCTGCCTTATTTATAATAAGCTCCGTTTTTCCCGAACCCGTTTCACCCTTCACTAAAAATACATTACCCATACGGATATATGATACATCGCATTTTAAAAATCTTACTATTCCGAAACCAATCCCTCGATGATAATCATCATAGAAAAATTTATATACCCGAGTGGATATAGGGTATATTGGTGAAAAAAGTGGCAGACCAGATCCAAGAAGCCCTAGCCAAAAAGGCTTGGGCTGAACTCGTCCAAAAGATAAGGGAAAAAGCCACAAAAGAAAACACGACCCAACAGGTCGTGTTAAAAAAGATAGAAGGAGAGGAGTTCAGATACACAGTAAGCCTAATGAGTAATCCAGGAAGGACTCCATTTGTAGCATTATCGGTAGTAAGGATAGCAGGTAGAGGAGCATGGGGACTAGCGTTATCGTCGACCAAAGAAATTGACGAACTCATAGATGTATTACAACAAACAAAGAAAGAACTAGGTGGATTAATAGATGAAACCAATAAGCAATACAAAGAGGCAGTTAAGCAACTAAAGAAAGTGGTAACATATGATGCAAACGGAAGCGAGTAACATGTCATCAGTGGAAGAGATAAAAGAACTGAACCTCGAAAAAATTACAAAGGACGCACAGGAAGGAGAGGTCTGCATAGTCAACAAGATCTTAAAGGGTAAACTAACAGAAATAATGCCACTCATCAGAGATCCCGCTAGCCTGTCACAAAAGGCTATGGAATTCATCCAGAGGAGAGGAAACGATATATTCTACTTATTCCAGTGCACCACAAGAGAAGGCAGAGAAGTAAAACTACTTGTAAGACAATCCTTCGACCCAAAATCAACGTTCTACGGTCTAATGAAAAAGTATAAAATAATCAAAATAGGAGACGAAATAAATATATTTTATAATCCAGAAAAAAGGAGGTACGACTTCGTCCTATGAGTGGTAGTAATGCCAACACACGGCACGGACACGGCACATATCATCCTGTGGATAGAACAAAACTTACCGGAAGAGGGAAAGTTATCCGAATTAATAGAAAGCATTTTTTCCCTCATTCAGGAAATTATTCTTAACAATTTGTCACAAGGTAAACAACCCATTACATTCACTTCCGTCCGCGAAATCGCAGATGCTTTTAAAGAAATGATATACCGTAGCGTGGAACAATCAATAGGTACACTGACGGACGAAGTAAAAAACCAGATAGACACATACTTTTTTAAAAAACTAAGCGATATATATGACAAATATTACTCATAAGGTGATACGAATTGTCCCTCTCCTCTATCCCTATTCCCATCCATTTTCGCGTTTTTAATTTTATCATTTATCACGGTTACTCACAGGACGCACTTAAGGAGTACAAGGGCAAAACAATACCGTCAATAGGCGTCCTAAATAAGCTCTATTGCCCCGTCCATAAAAGGACGGAGTACCTTTACGGCACTGATATAGACTACCCCATCACATCATTTAAAGACATCGAAAATGCAAATGAATGCATAATCACCAAAACCAAATACGGCAACCACATCATCTGCAACAGACATATAGCCAATGAATACCAGGCAACTTTCCTCACTAAAGAGATGACGGTGAAATACGGTGGCGATGAAAAATGGTACCAAATAGGGATAAACCAGGGGTATTTCGTATGGCGAATATACGGCAAATATGCCGACGACCCCTACGTGAAAATCATCAAGCCGTCGAAGGATTACGTACTCTCGTTATTGCAACAACTTTACGACATACACCCAACAGAAGCGATACTCAGGAAATTACAGGTGGTAACTACATGACGGACTTATTCATCTTCCCCAACGAGTCATTAAAAGCCGTGGGATACCCCAGGATAACAAATGCCGAAATAATATATATCCTCACGATTACTGTGCCCATCAGAGACCACCCGGACACAGACGCACCGATGGAAGAAAAAATGAAATTCCTCTCAGCATACTTACCGCTGGAGTTCCAAAAGATACAGTACATGAAAGCAATCGATAAAGCATTAAACATACTCAGATACTCGCTATACTCACGCGAGGACAATGTATTACTCGAACTCGCAAACAAGATAAATGATACCTATGAAGTTAAGAAACTAATAGACAAAATAAGAGACACAGAATGTGCAGAAGACATAAGCAACATAAAGGTAACGTTAACAGAAGCGAGGAGGTATATATACCCAGACCTATCACTTTCAAAGTACGCCTCAGCCCAAGCCAAACAACTAAACATAAGAAAATACGAATATTATGCACGCGTATTCCAATGCTATGTAAACCAGGACAAAAACTTGGACATGCTGACACTCTTCAGAGTATCGAACACCGTATATAATTTTATTAGACTAAATAACTTGACCAACATCATAAAGAAAATGCAGTTCAAAAACGACAAAATAGCACAATTAGCCGAAAAGATAAGACAAAGAGTAAACATCACGTTAGAGGCGATGGGCGAGAAGAAAATCACCCAACCAGACGAAAACTTGTTGAACTCTATCACAATAAAAATAAAGGAAATAGACTTAGGGTGACAGAAAATGAAATTAGCAGATTGTCGATACAAATGCAAACAAGCCTATTTCAGGAAGTCCATATTCGTTAAGATGTTCGTAAAAGAAGTAGAAAAGGTATACGGCGTAAGGCTAAGGACATGCGAAGACTTCTGCAAGTTCTACGTCCTATTCCTTTCCGTGGCAGAGATGTTATACGGCAAACATTATAACCACGCGATATTCAAAGCAATCGTCCGAGGAAAACCGAACCTCTATATGTGCATCAAATGTGAACAACCATTCACCGCCGAGGAAAGCATAACACACACTCTTCAACATATGAAACAACTAGGCTATAAACCACTCGCTTATAAGGAAAATATATAACCCTTTTCTTATATATTCCTATTTATATGAATCACCCTAAACTACACGTAAACCCTCAAAAGCTAAAGAAATACCTCCTAACAAAACCAGACATATCCAACGCACAAACGCTTTCCAACAACAACGGACTAGTTCTCAAGTATAAACTCTGTCCTTGCGGAGAGGTAATATGGATAATGGAGAACAATACTGATAATGACCAGTATGTTATCTTGCTAAGAGGTGCAACGTTCCCTGAAGGAAAAGTACCGCAATACATCTTCGGCGACGCTTTCGCAGAGGTCTATTACGCAAACGGAGTATCACAGTTCATAACATCCCTCGCAGACATCCCGATATACAGCCTCGCAGTAATTCAATACAACAACAACTACTACATAGGTTTCGTGTTCTATATCAAAGCCCACTCCACATTATGCGTACCCGAGTACGGCTTCATCAACGTACAAAGCCTCTGCGGACAACTAATACCCGTACAACCACAAGGAGGTAACCTATTCGTTATCCTATACAACTACAGTGAGAAGTTCTACTACGAGGAAGAGAGCGGAATTAATGTTAATATGCCACCGGATCCGTATGCAGTACAGAGTTACCTGTTCACGGCAGTAAACCCGCCAAACACAATACCGTGGAGTGCAACATGGAGGGTAATATTCCAACTACCGCCCAACCTCATAAACGCAATCAATACCCTAGAAAAAATAAACATACTCGGAAGAATAGAAAACTTCTTACACGGAATAGTGAAAGCTGTAGAAAACCTTTAAAAAAATAACTCCTTTTTCTTTATAATCATGTAGATGGTTTTAATAGAGACAGTAAATTATCCTTCTTTGCATCAGTATTATCCTTATTGTCGTCAAGTAAATTAAAAGGAACGATGTGCCTAAACGTAGGCATATACCCTATTGTAGGAATTGAGAACCTAAGAGATGATATAGCATAAGGGTCGTAAGGCGGAGATATTGCATGTCCATATCTGGTCGTATAATCAATAACCTCACCGTAATCATAAAATACGGCAAATAAATCCGCATCCATGACCTTAACTTCAAATACTTCGCCACCAAGTTGTTCCACACCTTTATAACCGAATTCGGTAACTTGTATAACGCCCCTAGCAGGTAAATAAAAGACAGCACCTATCTGTAAACGAGTACCGTCGTCCAATACCGCCAAAGCCTGTGAACGCAAGTCCGCAAGAGAAGTAATGAATCTTGACTCATTTCTAACAAAATATACCTCAGCGAATTCACTGCCTAAGATATAGAACGGAATGCTAACACCATTGAGGATAGCACCACGATATAATGAAACATATTTATCCTCATTTGTCCTATTTTCAATAAACCAATCGACCATCGCATTCTTTTCATCGTATGTGTAATATAAAATAAAATTATCACTTATCAGGGACTTTTTTGCAGATTCAGGAACTGAATCTAAAAATTTTACACTATTCAGAAAAGCCCTAAACCTTTCCATAAAAGAATATTGGAAAAATGGGATTAAAAATCTACCTATCTATTTTTTTATTGCATCAAAATCTTCTAATTTCTCATACTTTATATGAATATTGTCACCAATTATTTCATACTCCCAAGATACGTTATTAACCGAGATATGAATGGGCAAAGTAACCGGGATTTTAATCTCCAATTCATAATAAGGAACACCAAACTCAATACCTTTTTCCGTAAGAAACTTTTCTATCGCTCTAGCCGTCTCTATAAGCCCACCTATCGTTTCACATTCTAACCAAAACGCTATCTCATCGAAATACCACCTACTCGTTGTACCGTGTCCTGCCAGGAAACCGTGGAATTTACACCCGGATAGTTCCCCATCAACCCCATCGTCACCGTCATATTCCCCCAGTCCTATCTTTTTTGGATATTCCTTTTTCTTCATCTCATTTTTAAGCAAGACAGGGAAGTAAAGCCTTACCATTAAACCCATTTCTGTTGAAGAAATATATAAAAGTTACCCTACAACGCCAACAGTACCAATAAGCCAAAACATTTATAAACCCCCAAAACCCATATGGATATAGGGGATAATAAAATGGAAAAAATAGACTTAGAAGACGTAAAGAAAATCGCAAAGGGAATATGCGATAAATATTTTTCCAAAGAAGAAAATTGCACGGAGAAGGTGGAATCAGCACTATTGGAAATCTCAAACCTACACGATTATAGTGAGGAACAATTCTTCACACTATTCGCGGTCGCACCCATATTATTCCTCAAAAAACAAGATAACATAATAACAACATATGCATACATAGCAACTGCATTACAACAAAGCATCGACCTGGCGAAAGACCTCGCAAAAGTAAAATATATCGCCTCAACTCCACCATATATAGAAGACATGTGCCAAAACTACACAAGGAATAAAGAAGCATGTATGGATGACGTAGACAGAATGTTATTCATGCATATGATGAACATGTACGCATTATCATATATAAGGAAAAAGACACCGCTGGATAACGAATTCGTTTATCTACTATCACATCTAATGGAAAACATATCACTACAATACGTGGCATCAGGAAACCCGGAACAAGGCGAAAAACTCATAGAAACTGCGAAGGCATACCTGGACTTACTGGCAAAAGAAATAAAAAAAGGAAAAATAAAGGGTAAAAAATGAACGGAGAAAACATACTCATAATAGACATCCTCACACTCATAATCCTCGCAATCTTATCGGTATCCATATTTTTCGTATACCTTATAGACCCCAGCGTAACTTCGACACCTCAATTCCAACAATTACAGAACACTATCATAGAAGCAATACTTATCCTCGTAGCATTCATAACAGGGAAAAATATAAGACGTCAAAGTTAAAGCTTTTTATTTTTTATAAGACCGAGGATCTTTTTCTTATGTTCCTCAGGCATATAAAACCTCCCGTCCCACGTGCTCGGATCTCTGTTCCATCCCTTTTTCTTCTTTATTATCATCAGAGGTTAAATACCGATTATTCCTATTTTAATTTATGCAAATCATACAACCCATCCTCTTCGGAGTCATATACGCGTTCATAGAGGAGAGGTATATAAGGAACCAAGTACACACCACACTACGCAACTTGTTCTCACCCTACCGCATACTCTATTTCCTATTATTTTTAATAGCAACCTACACGACTCCCTACAAGGACTGGATAGCATATTGGCTAATTTCAATGTCAGTAGAAGACATCTTCTACTGGATAGTAGCAGGAGAAAAACCATTCAGGTGGACATGGTACTATATAGTATGGCACGGAATACCGATAATAGACGTCGTAGAAATAACGATAGCAATAATACTACTATCCATGACAGCCGTATAGGATTTATACTCCTCCAAACACATACATGACATATGGAATTTGCAATCTATTACGACTACAGGCTCAAAGACATAGGCTCGGAAACCCTAAAAGATATGGAACCAATAATAGACCTCCTAAAACCCAAGTTCAAAGTAATAGGTTACCATGAAGTAGGGGAATGGTTAAAGACACACGGGAAAGGCGACTTATTGGTCTTCTTCCAGGACGTGATACCGTACACGGCGTTCGACGCAGAATACGTAGACCTGTTCGGCAAGTTCAACAACTTATACCAGTATATAAAAAGAGGAGGCAACGTCCTATGGTTAGGCTATGTACCATTCTTCTACCGCGTTAGGTGCGGGGACTTCAATATAGACGCAAGCCAAGCGGAAGAACGCCACAGACAATTCATAAAAACAATAAAACTATCGGAAAATGAGATATGTTATAGGGACATAGTCTCAAACGTATATATAACGCCGTCACTCAAACTTAGACCGATAGAAATCCCCACTAAATACCTAGGGTTCATCGACATCTCGGACGTCTGTTACAGCAACCAAGTGATAAACGCCAAAGAGACGGCTATAGCCAGATTCATGGAAGGCGAAATAAAAAACATATTCAATAAGACGTACAGACCCCACAAGTTCTCACGCCCTGTGATACCGCTAAACACCGTAGACCTATCGGAGACCTTCTGCGTAGGGAGGTATTACGGGTCGTGGATAGGCATGATAGGAGAGGGGTACTTCATCCGCCTATTAGACTACGCCCCACACATAACGAAAGAAGACGTACTCTCAGCCGTAAAAATAGCAGAAAAAATAACGGAATTATCATGACCTAAATACCACCCAACACCTCAGGAAACGTAGGTTTACCGTCCTTCACATACTTTATCATTATATCAGCAACGTCACGCCATGTATATTTAGGTCTTATCGGCACCTCACTCACGTCACAGGTCATACCTTCAGCATCCAGAGGTCTAAATAAACTCGGGTCTATCTCATATGTACCACCTACTTTTTGCATTACATAATTAAGAAAGTCTTCCACGCTGGCTATAACACCAGTGCAGAGGATATACCTCTTTGGCTCATATTCCTCTATAACTGTATCAAATATCTTCACGTATTCACCGGCATAACCCCAATCCTTCCTAGCCTCAATATTACCCAATACCACATGCCCCCTCTCCACCAAATTTTTAACTATCTTCATGGTGACAAATTCTTCCCCACGAAGCTCACTCTCATGGTTATACGTTATAAAGTCATAAACATCAAGCTTCCATACCTTACGATAATATTCTGCAATATATAACAAGGCAACCTTACTTATAGCGTAAGGTGAAACGGGTGCTAAAGGAGTAGAAAGCTTCTGAGGATATTCGACGGGCTTACCGAATACCTCACTTGACGCCGGTAGAAAGACCTTTGTTTTAGGTGAATGTTTCCTAACAGCCTCCAATATGGCATAAGCCGAAAGTTGATTAACCTCGTTCGTATATATGGGGTTCTCATATGAATAAGGTACGAAACTCATAGCACCATAATGATACACCACGTCAGGCTTTAACTCCTGGACTATATTAAACACCTTCTCATATTCAGTAAGATCTGCATAAACAAACTTTGGTGACACATCAAGAATCTCGACTACCTTCCTCATCTGGTCAGTTAACCCGTCCGCTCTACGCCTAGTTAATACATATACATCATCCCCTTTTTTCATATGGAGAAAAGTAGAGAGACTTGAGTCCTGACCCGCACCTGTAATTAAGACCTTCATAAGGTCATATACGCATACGGGTATTTAAACGTTAAGTGAAAAGTATCACAGCCCAAACTCTGCACTCTAGAGTCTTCACCGCTCCTCTGCACTCTAGGGCCTTC
>Ga0080003_1000397_pt1 | contig 29457 bp, 32 predicted proteins | sample JossMetagenome_FD_69206 | JGI IMG/M metagenome (GOLD analysis project Ga0080003, IMG submission 69206) | Hot spring microbial communities from Joseph's Coat, Yellowstone National Park, USA - JC2_E (SPADES assembly) (version 2) | ecosystem: Environmental > Aquatic > Thermal springs > Hot (42-90C)...
CCTATACTTTATGCCTTCTGTGAATTTAGGAACGATGAGCCTATTACCTTTTACTTTAAATCCAGAAGGAATTATGAAATACTGTTTATCCTTTTTGGATTTAAATGTGGGATAGGAAGCGTAGCGCTTGAAGAACAGTTTGAAAGCTTTATCCAATTCCACGAGAGAATGCTGGAGGCTCTGGGAATTGATTTCATTCAACCATGTTATTTCCTTCTTCAATGTTGTGAGCATTTTCATTGTATCGAAAGCTGTTAAACCCTTTTTCTTGTCTTTCTTATGCTCTGCATAATATTTATTCCTTATTTCAAGGAAATTATTCCATACAAATCTGCAAGACCCAAATTGCCTCTAAAAAAGAATTTTCTGATCCTCATTGAGATATAATCTCACTTTGAGGGTCTTGATCATTATTTACACAACATCATCATTCTTAATAACCATTTTGCAATTCGTCTCTTCTCTAAAGATCTGAGATTTCTTGCTCATTTTTCTGTAAAATTTGGCTTATCACCTACATTTAACTAAAAATTATTACATTATAAAGCTCCGTGGAACATTGTGCATTTATGGTTTTTCTTAGGTTTCACCCGCACTCACTTACTGAAAACAAATTGCATAACCCTTGTCAATGCTATGCTACGGATGATCAGGGGACATAAAATATCATCGTTCATGATATAGCACATAAAATTATTATTTTGTTTTTTTAAGAAGATCAATTCTGTAACCAGTGTAAAATCCTCTCTCAACCATGCAAGTATCAAGATCAATAACTGAAAGATCAGGCATCTTGAGTGATTTCCAGCCATTTGGGTCAAGTCCCGGGCCAATAAGATAACTGTATAGAACGGTGATAACCAACCCATGTGAAACGACCATTACCGCTTTTCCTGCTGATTCTCTCAGTATATCCGTCACACAACTGACTATCCTTTCCCTGACATCATAATATCATTCGAATTTTCTATCGTCTTGTCCTGACAGGTATTGTTCCACGTAGCGGATGAAGGTAACCTGATCAACATATGGAAAATGCCGTCCAACTTCTCTCAGGCAGTCTAGTTCCACCTTGGCAATTCCATAAATATTGCTTATTATATCTGCAGTCTGGGAGGCCTTTGGGAGAGGACTATAATAAATACGATCAATACTATGAGCTTATATTCCCTTAAGCATATTCAGAATAGCATCAGAGGCATTATCAGTAAGCTCACATTTATCCGGTGATGCTTCTGTTTCCATCTTTATCTCTGCGTGTCTAACAAAATATAGCTTAGTCATATGGTAGAACATTATTGAAACCATCCTTATTACTGTTGCATAATCTAACGGGCTAGGGAATATCACAAAATCTTATCATCTGTTGAGTCAGAGAATTACAGTGATTGAGCTCTGACGCACCAATCAGCAAGTGTTGCAGAAGGAATCGAGCATTCAGTAATTTTATTTCGCTTGGTACTCTTTCACTTTTAAATGTTGGACTTGAATTTTCATTTGCAATGTTTTCATACAATCTCGTGACATTTCAATTAAATTTAGTATAGGAGTTAAAACCAGTTTAAATATAGCGATATACGAACCTGCCTAGCCTTCCTTATTTATCCTCATAACAAAACCATATAATTGTTTATAAATTCTTGTTTTTCTATATTTTCTATGATTTTATCAAAGGCATTGTTCTCAAATTTGCAATAATAACCTAAATCGTTCTATAAACATTAGCTATCAATTTAGATTTAGCTTTTTAATTCTTAAACCACCACTTTATTTCCTTTTTTCTAACATTCTTTGATATTTATCTATGAAAGTAATAGTAAGATATTTTTAACATGGTGATGAGATATCCAATTATATATAATTAAATCCGGGCGAGAGCATTATTCGTCAACAGATATTTTTGCAAACTAATTCAAGATAATAGGCTAACTTAAGTTTTCCTATAAATAAGAAAGAAAATAATTATAATTCAAAAAAAGGAACAATTTATCGGCTACTTCTAAGTTTGATAAGGAGAATTGTTTTCTTTAATAAAAAACACTAAGGAAATAGGTAATAAAGAAATTCAAAAAAAGTTATAAAAAAATTAAATCATTTCCTTGTTTTCCTTTTAAGGATGTATACGAACATAATTATTAAGAGCAGGAATAGCAATGAAAAGTAGAACAGATATGTTTGATAGAAAGGTATGTTTATCTTTGAAAAAGTTAGATTAAACTGAGTAGAACTGTTAACCGTTATGTTGAATATCTCGCTTTGTTTTTCAGGGGATAATAAATAATTGCCTATGAAATAAGCCTTGATTTCGTATGAGCCTTTTGGAAGTCTGACCACAAGAACTCCATTATTTCCTGTGATTCCTGACTGTATAAGCGTTCCATTCTTATAGATTTCAATGAAGGCATTGGAAATTGTAGAATTCTGATTATCCTTAGCTAATATTGTTAGATAGAAAATATCTGTATGGAGATTTATTCCCATAGGACCGCTTACATTAAATGTGCTTGCATAAATTTCTGTTCCCAGATAGAAGGCCCTTACATAATATTCTCCGGCAGGAAGCGCAATAAAGGCGACACCATTGGAGTCGCTAGAAATATTAGATTCATAGCCATTCATCAGGGAATTATATATTTCAATCTGAACGAAGCTAACTGTAGAATTTCTGCTGTCCAGAGTAGTTAGGCTGACAGGATATATCGGTAATGTTACATTTATGGAGGAATTGCTGGATACTGATATATTATAGGAACCGGCGGTATACCCAAAATAGGTGAACTTCAGTGAATAATTTCCAGGAGAGAGAAGTTCATTTACCATTCCGCTGCCATCTGATACAATGGTATATGCAAGTGAATTATTCTGATATATATCTATCACCACATTCCCTATGGGAGTTCCAAGGTAATCATGAGTGAAAATTGTGATATTTTTTAAATTACCTACCAATACAATTGAAGGAACATTAGGTTCCGAAATAATGGTCTGAAGAATGTCTGAGGTTTTCCAGAATACCTTTACCGAATAATTTCCCGGGGGTGTCAGAATGTTTGTGAGTCCGCTTTGATTCGTATAGTTGAATCCGATTATGACGCCAGAGGTTAAATTGTAAACGAGGACATAAGCCAAATTTATTGGGGTTCCATCTGGTTCCAGTATTTTGAATTCCTGGTTGTATATCCTTGAGACTATTTTATATACAGAATTTGTAGATATGAATATTGAATTGGAATACACAACGGTATCGTGCCAGATTACTGTTATACTATAATTACCAATAGGAACTTCCCCTAAATAGACCGTTCCATTTGCTCCACTTATTATGAGGGGATAATGATAATCGGAAGGAGAAATGAGATATATAAGTGCATTAGAGACACTGCTTCCAGAATAATCTTCTATTAAAATTATAGGAGAGAATATAAGAGCTTTAAATTTATATGTCGAAGAATTAGATGAAACATTGAAATTGAATCTTCCTACATTTACTCCCTCAAAGAATATAATTGCGATATATGACGAGTTTGAATTTAATTCGAGCTCTGAAAATCCACTGATATTTGTTATATTTTGTTCAATAAAGGTATTTGAGGAAAATATTTTAATTGTGGCATTCTGGACAGAATTATTAAAACTATCCAAAACCTGCAAATAAACACTTACAGGCTTACCACCTATCCATATGTAAGAAAACCCAAATGCATTCCTGCCATAATAACCAGAGCCTGTATTCTGATTGAGAAGATTATGATAAGTATTATCAGTGATATTTACAGATATTTTATATTTTCCAGGTGAAAGTGAGGAATAATTGAACTCAAAATAGTATAGTTCATAGGACTTGGTATAAACCAATGAAGTCATTGTTTTCATATCTGAAGAAATAAGGGTTGTTGTTGAATTCTCAAGTTTGAAGTTAACACTCCAGTTTGCGAAATCATAAGTTCCGAGTGGATCAGAAATGTTAGCAAGGACCATTGCGGTTGTATTTCCAGTTCTTGGTAAAACAGAAATTGCAGAACCTTTCACGTATGTCGAAATATTACCAACATTCAGGTAGGAGCTTACTGGTAAATTTAATGCGCTGAAATAATAGCTTCCATCAACTAAACCCCACCATATTCCATAATAATTACTTGATGCCCCAGATATAATAATCTGAACCTCTATTGAATAATTTTCAGGCACATTATAGGAAATGGGTGATCCAAATGGAATTATCTCAAGACTGGGTGTGGACCCATATTTTACATTGGATAATGCGAACGCAGATGATGTCCCTATTAATGATGAGGATCCATTGGGACTAAGTGAATAGAGCGAGTATGAGATACTCCCTCCAGAAGAGCTTCCAGTCTGGTTTAGGTATATATCTAAAACAGGAGAACCATTAAGTATTAAATTACCCATAAGTTGTGGATATAAATAAAACTGTACAGATACATAATGAAGTCCAGTATCCAGTTTACCAGTATTTTTCCAAGAATTATTGGTATCGTTAACAGTGTTCAGTAAATTCAGAGCAGGGGTTGAACCGACATAATAAGGCTTAACAGAGTTATGCATATATAGAGTTAAATTAGTAGGATATGGTTCCTGGCCTGTGTAGGGGGTTCCATTGGCCTGACTATAAAATACAAATAGGGATGAAGCAACCAATAAAATCCCTAGTAATAAAGAAATAGCTTTTCTCATAATGCTACATTCTATCAGAAGTATATAAAAATTATAGTACAATTATAAAATTTAAATCCCGCGTCAAGTTACAAAAAATTAAATAATATATTCATATATCATTTATCTATGAGTGATAATAAGGATTTAAAAGAAGAATATATGACAGCTTCAAAGATTAAGACCAGCCTCGTCTTAACATCTCTGGGGCATTTTCTTAACGACGGAGGATTTTTCCTTTTCCCTGTTGTAGCAACGATATTCTCTGTTGAAAAAGGATTTAGTCCTATTCTTATAAGTTTGATGTACGCTATATATTATGGTTCTTCGTCCGTATTTACAACATTTATAAGTTACAGGGTGGATAGGAGTAGACGGTTTGCTGAAAACATCTCCGCCGGAATATTATTGATATCGATTGGACTGTTTGGTCTGGCTTATTCTCTTACAATGCCTCCAGGTTATTTCCTGAATGCAATTACGCTAATATCTACTCTCATCATTGGTCTGGGAACCGGTTACTATCATCCTCTAGGCGCGGCTGTAATCCAGGATAATACTCCACCTAATTTTCTAGGTAAAGCTTTAGGAATTAATGGCGGAATGGGGAGCGTGGGTAGGGCGGTATACCCGCTGTTATTTTTTGAAATTGCTGTGACCTATCATTACAGTATCGCTTTAACCATAATCTCAACCATAGGTATCGTAGGTGCTATTGTTATTTATGCAGGCTTAAAGGAATCATTAAAAGGAAGCAAATCAAAGGATAAAAATGAAAAAGGGTCTACATTGAAAGCTTCAATAACAAGAGGTGTGGCTATACTTGCTATTTTAACATTTGCAAGGTCCCTCGCAACGCAAGGTATTGTTAGCTGGATACCATTCTATCTATCTTATACCGAGGGTCTTGGAATAGGTTTATCATTGGGTATTATGATGACCGTCATGTACGCAATCGCAATCATAGGACAACCATTTTTTGGCATTCTGGTGGATAGATTTGACAAGAGATATTTACTGATTATCACAACAATTGGGACTGGAATTTTCACTCTTGGTTTTGTTCTGACTAGGGGATATTTAAGTATAATAATGATAGTAATGTTTGCATTCTTTAACTTTTCCGGATTTCCGTTACTGATGTCCCTAACCAGAGACTATGTCCCAAAGACATCTTCTCTGAGTAATTCACTCGTATGGGGTATAGCAAGTACCGGGGGGACTGTTCTAGGACCAGTAATAGTGGGGGCCTACCTATTTAACAGCTATGCTAAGCTTAGTGTCACATATGAAATACTTTCGTCTTTGATAATAATAATAGGTCTTTTCACTTTCATGTTGCCTAAACCCAGCACAAAATCAAAAATGCCATTATTCATGTAATTTTTTTCATTTTTTTTAATATTTTAACATAATTTGTATATTTAATCATAGTTAATGAGATAAAGTTTATTATATTGATTATCCTTGAGATATATTTATATGGATTGAATACATAAATTCAAAATGGGGTGTTTATTTGTCTACTCTGGAAAATTCTAAACCAAAAGAAAAGTTTCCTCTTAGAATCCTTTTGATGGCAACGGCAGGTATGTATCTAGATGGTTATCAATTGAGTGTAATAGCTCTGGCTGCTCTGTTGATGGTCCCTGATATGAAGTTATCAACATTTCAAGAAACACTGATACTTGGATCAGTTATTCTCGGTACAATTATTGGTACCGTGGTCGTTGGATACCTTGCTGATCTATTTGGTAGGAGGAGAATATACATATTTAATCTGGCATTCTTCCTATTATTTGGAATAATATCAGTAATGACAACAAATTTTCTTGTTATTGTGATCTCCAGGATTCTGATGGGTATAGCAGTAGGGGCAGATTATCCAGTATCAAATTCATATATTGCCGAAATGGCTCCTACAAGCGTCAGGGGTAAATATCTATCAATTTCTAACGTTGCATTTCTTCTGGGTTCCATCTCAAGTTTAATTGTGGCCCTGATTATTTTCTCTTTAGATATTTCCTCAAATCTTGGATGGCAGCTCATGATAGGAATAGGTCTTATTCCTGCAGCCATAGTCCTTTACATGAGGCTATCAATGCCTGAGTCTAAAAGATGGGAAAACATAAAGGGAGAAATAGTAGGAACAAAAATTATCAAGGGAATGTTCACAGGGCTGGGAGGAAAATTTACACTACTGACCTCATTGCTCTGGTTTGTGTATGATATGGTGGTTTATGGTATAAGTCTATTCATTCCAACAATCTTAAAGATGATTTACGGCTCCAATGTAACAAATACTGAGAATGCCATCTTTTCATCAATATTCCTGTTCGTCTTGTTGGTTTCGAGCGTAATTATGGTGTTCATAATTGATAAGACAGGAAGGAAGATCTTACAGGTAATTGGGTTCATGGGAATGGGTATATTACTGTTGATCCTACCAGGTGTTTATTATGATTTGTTTGCACTTGTTGTGCTGCTCATGATAATAGAGTTCTTCAATGGATTTCCATCAACTACTACAGGAATTTTCCCTGCGGAACTATCGAAAACAGAATTCAGGGCAAGCGCATATGGATTCGCATCCATGATGGGTAAGATCGGAGCCTTAGCTGGAGTTATAATACTTGGAAGTACACTTGGCCCATCCAGTCTAAAGATATTTATGGCATTCGGTGTGGTTAGTATAATTGCGGCTCTTTTATCATTACTGTTAGTGGACACAACAGATATGGACCTTGATGAATTATATAAATTCAGAGAAAAACTATCAGAGGAGGAATAAATGTTTTACGAAACACCTAAGGGGAAAATATATTATGAAAAAGTAGGAACAGGTCCTGGGGTGCTAATACTGCACGGTTTGGGAGGGTCCTATGACTCCATGGAAAATATTTCATTGAATCTGGATGGATTCACCAGAATACTTGCAGATATCCCATGCCACAGACTGAGCGACAATATGGAGGTTTCACTAGATGAAATATCAGAGATGCTTGTTAATCTCATGAAATCAGAAGGATTGGAGAAATTTAATCTGATAGGAATCAGCCTTGGTTCATTGATATCCCAGAAGATAGCTCTTAATTTCCCTAATAATATTTTAAAAATTTCCTTGCCTTCACCTGCGCCATTCATAGATGAAGAAGATGTAAACATGGTGTCACAATGGATAACAACTGAAGATGGAGGCGCTTCAACTTTGTTCTCAAAGAAATTTTATGAAGAAAATAAGGATAAAATAATGGAATATGAAAAGACACATCCACTTCAACCTGAAAGATTATACAACCTGATTCCGGGGATAATCAATTTTGACGTAAGGGGGAAAGCAGTGGATAAATAATGTCTTATAATTTACGGTAAAGAAGATAAGCTCTTCGGGGAAAGAATGGCTCCAGAACTAAGAAAGCTATTCCCTAAATCCAAGGTCGTCGCATTGAACTCAGGCCACGCTATTCACAGGGAATCACCGGAAGGGGCTGCCCTGATTATAAAATCTTTTATGGAGGAATGATGGTATCTTTAAATATAATGGAGGTCAATTAATGATCGGACCGGTTGACTATATACTAAACATTGAGCGTGAGGCAAGAGAACGCATCGCCAAAGGGGATTTAAAAGAGGGAAAGGAAAAGCTAGATTATATAATTGAATTCATTAAGAATACAGATTTTTTAACGGTTGAAATGCCGGATTTATTTATAGCGCTCAAGAAAGTAAACGCTGATTATCTGAAGCTGAGAAATTTTGGATCCTGTATAGATACTCTTTATCTTATGAACACTAAAATAAAGAAAATCAATCTTGAGAATGATCTTATTGCGGTGCTCAAGGAAATGCCAGAGACATTCGACATAATACCCTACTTGAAAAAAATCCAGGAAATGAGTAAGGGAAGTCAGAAAATAGAAGAAATAATGAAGAAATTTAAATCGGAAAACACCTCTACAGAATTACAAAAGAAAGTATCTATTGATAAAAACAATATGAAGTCTGAGAATATTAGGGATGGTATATTAGATAAAACAGGGAAATTAATCAATGAAGGGAAGAGAGAAGAGGCCCTTAAATTAATTAACGCTTACATATCAGATAACCCTAATGATGTAGAAGCAATAAAATTGAGGAATAGCATTATATCTTCAACCGAAAATGAAATTATTAACAAACTCAGAGGAATTGGTTTAAAAGAGGATGATGAAATATCGATAATGAAAAAAATGATTTCCGGGAATTTAAAGGAAGCTGATGAAATGGTAACTAAGATTCTATTAAACAATAGGAACCCAAACCTCTGGCTCATGAAGGGATATATTTCAATGATGAGCGGAAATAAAAATTACGAGAATTTTATCGCCTTTGCAAAGAAAATAAATCCAGAAATAACAAAATCTAAACTATATGAGTTATTATTTGTCAAGAAACTGATTCTATAAATCATCCTGATAGAAATGGAATCGGGGCACCATAGCCTCTATTTTTTTGATAATCCCTTTTTCAACATGCTCCGTCCAAAGGATTTCAGGTACATCAACAAACAGGAAGAGAGAAGAAAGCAAAATAGCTTCTGCTGCCATAACTACTAAATTCTTTATAAATTTTCCAATTCCTATTTTTATTGTGAAATTGTTAGGGTCTCCCTCTAAAAGTATCGTAAGAGCCCTTTCTGCATCTATAATATTGCTAAGAATCCAACCTTTTTGCGCTTGGATTAAGAAACCATTTGGTATCATTTTTGATTGTACCCCAAATCTTTCTGACTCCAAAAACTGCGAAATATTCTGGCCTAACTCTTTAAGATCCATATTTTTATTTTCGTATCTGAGTGTTTTAGTTCCTGCCATTGAATCACAAAGAATCACATGAATTTATCTAATAAACTTTACTTTTAAATTATTATGTAAAAGGCTTAGAAATTTTATTATATAAAAATGTTTAGATAATACTATGTATGAAAATCCATATTATTGATCCATTTTCTTATTCAAATATCTAGATCTTATAAGGGGATTTATCATGATGCTTATCAAGAACACGATTAATATACCAAACACATAATCGGCATTTGTGAGTGATTTAATAAAAATGGATGCCCCGTAAATTAGAAGTTATCCTATCAGTAATATTATTAGTGATAGATATCTATAAAACCTCGGTATGGAAATCTGGTTAGGCATTCCAGTATCTGGATTGATATTGTCGATGTAATTCAAAAGGGCGTTCTTCTCTTTTCCACCTATACAAAGTGGATCATTTAATATTTTCTTAGCATCGGAAATCAACTCTTCTGACCTGGATTTATTTCCGTTTCTAGCATAAAGAAATGACAATTGAATCTCTATTTTTGCGATATCTGTACAATTTGACCCGTAGGAAGAAGACATTCTGAGCGTAGAAAGCTCATTTTCTAACTTGCTTATTTTCTTCTCGTTTGACAATATTTTACACTTCCTTCATTAAATTCAGACTTAAATAGTTATTAACAATAAATACTTAAATTTTGCAGACCTGCACACTCCAATATTTCTCAGTATTCATTATAGATTAAGGATAGAGAATTTAAAAAACGCGAAATAATACAATATGGGATAGATGCCATTGTATTACATTTTATTTATAAAATGTTAATTTAAAAAATTATTAATTATTTCGTTGACATAGGATTGATAAATTTTAATAATACAGAATCTTCAGACAGTGCTCTTCCAAATTCTCCATCAATTATTTTCGGATTCTTTTCTGTTACATATTGTAGATATTTTAAGGCCAAATCTTTTCGATTTAATTTTTCACATAAAAATGATTTAAGCAACCATAGATTTAAATCATCATTTCTTTTGCAAAGTAAAAGTGTTAACTCACTGTTAGCATTTTCCCACAATCCTCTATTTAGCATTATAATAATCTCTTGGGGTAATGTATCTCTAAACTTTGTAAATTTTTCATTTGATGTCACTTTATCCATTGGAATCATGCTCTCATCTTTTTCTGGTTGTTCATTGTTCGTAGTTATTTCTAAGGTCCCAATTTCCGTTTTAAAATACCTATCTATGGCATTATCAATCAGATTATTTATAAATTCCTTAAAATCTTTCTCTCCCATCAAGTCAGCAAGTAATCCAGCTCCCATTTCAGCTTCTACCGTTATTTTAGAATTGCCTCTGTATAAATTTTGCAATGTTACAGCCAATTTAAATTCAAATCTGGAATCAGGCACAGAACTGTATAAAATTGAATTTTCATCCTTATAAATTTTCATGAGTACAGCGAATTGTTTAGTAATATGCATTTTTGTCCATAAGAAGTTAATTTCAACCAAGTTATTGATTTCAGATACCTTTTTAACAAATTTAGAATTGTCGAAAAGAAAAGCAGGATTTTTTAATAATTTCAGAAATTCTTCTTTATCAACAGCTTTATTCCGTTCTAAAAGGGTTTTTAGGGTCAAAATAGGTCACCTAAAGGAAATCAAATTATCAATAAAAAAATTTATTGAAATTTTAGTAAATTAGATAATAAATTAAATTTTTTTAGACGATTCCGCAAATACAAAAACTAAATTAGTTATGAATTAGAATATGAATGACTAATAAGGACTAATGATATTGGGGGTGAAGAACCAATCCCCTATAATAGAGTCTAAATAGAATCCTACAATTAAAAATTTTTATATAAAATGAAAAAAGTCCCTTTCGATCCAGATTCACATTATAGGGTCGTTTATCTTCTCCTAAACAACGATACTATTATCCATTTCCTGGATTTTTGGTAATGGAATGTTCATGGCAAATTGAGACAAAACGCGATAAACAAAACACTTTCTCTTCATTTCCTCAGAAATCATTTTATCTACAAATATCCATAATCAAGAGGATATAGGTAGATATCAAATCGCAAGATTACTTTTTCAATATATTTCTCTAGCATCAGTTAAACATTTTGCAAAAGACACTACACTCTAATATTAATATAAAATATTACCTTGTAATATCAATAAAGATACGGGCCTGCCGGGATTTGAACCCGGATTAGAGGCTCCGGAGGCCTCTGTGATATCCAGATTACACTACAGGCCCTAAGTTCATAAGGATAATTCCATAAAGAATTTTACCATTGAGTACATTACCTGTTGATATTTATGGATTTAAAAGAAATGAGGAAGAGAATCAAAGAAGAATTAGGGCTCAAGGATTTAAACTCTGGTGTTTTTGATGGTGAATGGGTTTCAAATCCAAGGGGGAAAAAATACGATCTTTTCAGCCCGATTGATGGGGAATTCATAGGAAGCGTACTTACAGCTTCAAAGGAAGACTACGAAAATGTAGTGAAGAAAGCGGAGATTGCCTATGAGAAATGGATATCCTTTACACCACCAAAAAGGGGAGAGCTAATAAGGCTAATAGGCGAAGAATTAAGAAGGAACAAGGAAAAGTTGGGGAGGATAGTCTCACTGGAAACAGGAAAAACTGTAGTAGAAGGTGAAGGTGAAATACAGGAAATGATAGATATAGCCGATTTTGCAGTTGGATTATCTAGGCAACTCTATGGATTTGAAATGGCAAGCGAAAGATTTGAACACAGGATGTACGAGCAATATCTTCCATTGGGTGTGATAGGAGTAGTAACTTCATTTAATTTTCCATCATCCGTATTTTCTTGGAATTCCTTCATAGCAGCAGTGACTGGAGATGTTGTCATATGGAAACCGTCATCAAAGGCACCACTGACAGCTGTAGCTGTGATGAAGGTAATAACCGAAGTTATAAAGAAGAACAATTATCCACAGATTTTCTTCCTTCTCACGGGAGGAGGAAGCGAAATTGGAAATGCTCTAACATCGGATCCAAGAATAAAACTGATATCATTTACCGGTTCAGTTGCAGCAGGGAGGCATGTCTCAGAGGCAGTAGCCCGAAGATTCGGGCGTGTTATACTTGAACTTGGCGGAAATAATGGTTCAATAGTTACATCAAAGGCAGATATAAACATAGCTTTGAAAGGAATTGCATTCGGTGCGCTTGCCACTGCTGGTCAAAGATGCACCACAACAAGGCGATTAATACTTCACGATGAAATATATGAAACCTTTATAAAGAAATTGAAAGAAGTTTATGAAAATGTAAAGGTTGGAAATCCCCTGGAAGAGGGCGTTCTAGTGGGTCCTCTCATAGATGAAGATGCTGTAAAGGATTTTGAAAATGCTATAGAACAGGCTAAGAAACAGGGTGGTAAGGTAACATTTGGTGGAGAAAGAATCAAGATAAAGGGATTGGAAAATGGGTTCTATGTAAAACCTGCAATAGTAGAAATGCCTGCAGTTACACCAATAACATGCGAGGAAACATTCGCACCTATTCTCTACGTATTCAGGTATAAAACACTCGAAGAGGCGATAAAGATTCATAATGCAGTCCCCCAGGGTCTTTCCTCAAGCATTTTCACAACAGATCTAAGAGAAGAGGAGACTTTCCTTTCTGCAAGAGGATCGGACTGCGGTCTGGCCAATGTCAATACAGCTACTGCGGGAGCAGAAATAGGTGGAGCATTTGGCGGAGAGAAGGATACAGGCGGTGGAAGGGAAAGCGGTAGTGACGTATGGAAATTATACTGCAGAAGGCAGACTGTAACAATAAACTGGGGGAAGGACATACCACTTTCTCAAGGAGTAAAATTTGAGATCTGAATAGTAATATTTTATTATTTCTCTTTATTATTAGGTATGACTGATTCCAAGGATAAAATTAAGGTATGGTGGGACGGACAGATTTTAAACTTCAATGAAGCCAAAGTTCCAATATTAAATCATTCAATGCAGTATGGTTCGGGCATTTTTGAGGGTATAAGAGCTTATGAAACTCCAAAGGGAACTTCCATATTTAGATTAAAAGATCATGTTAAAAGATTTTTCAGGAGTATGAAGATTTACGATATAAAAATCAAGTATAGTGAAACCGAGGTTCAGAATGCAATAAAGATGATTGTTAGAGAGAATGGTTTCAAAAGCTGCTATATCAGGCCATTTGTTTTCTATTTCGATGATAACATACAGCTTCCAACTGAGGGAAAGATGACCAGTCTCTATATCGTACCGCTGCCCCTTGGTAAATATATAGAAAATAATAATGGAATACGGTGTAAAGTATCATCTTGGGTCAGGATTGATTCCTATATACTTCCTGTGCAAGCAAAGGCCAGCGGTAATTATATAAATTCTTTATTGGCGGTTAAGGAAGCAAAGGCAAGTGGATTTGACGAAGCGATTATGATGGATAGGGATGGCTATATTGCCGAGGGATCAGCCGAAAACATCTTTGTTGTTAAGGATGGCAGGCTTTTGACACCATCACTTGAATCAAGTATTTTAGAAGGAATAACCAGAGACACTGTAATCTCCATTGCAAAGCGAGATGATATTGATGTTGAAGAGAGGAAGATACACCGTGAAGAATTGATTACTGCAGACGAAGTGTTCATATGTGGTACTGCAGCGGAAATAACACCAGTAATAAATGTGGATGGAATTCAAATTGGTACCGGAAAAGAAGGTAAAATAACTAAAAAATTAAGGGAAAGATATTTGGATGTAGTTAGAGGCAATGATAGAAACTTTGAAGAATGGATGGATTATCTATGAGGGTTGCGGCTGAATATCCCCATCAGTCTTAGATAGAAGGTCCCCCTGCTTGAATGCAAGCATAGCTTTTGAATAGTAAGGTATTATCCTCTTAAAAATAAATCCATGGTCTCTGATAAGATCCTGCAATAAGTAGAACGGCCTGAGATAGAAATTCATGTATGCCTTCCCTAACCATTTCAATATTGTTTCGTCAGTAAAATTCTGAAGCTTCATCACAGGACTCAGAGTCGTATATTTCCTCCAATTCATTGTCTTTATAAGATTATTGGCTTTAGCAAGATCCCAGAGTCTGGTTCCAGGATAAGGGGTGGCTATAGTGAATTGTGCCAATTTTACCCTAACCTTTTTGGAAAATTTTATTGTATTCCTGACATCTTCAACAGTATCATTTGGAAAACCTATAATGAATGAACCAAGGGTATTGAGCCCTGCACTATTCCCCTTTTGAACAGATGAGATTGCCTGATCAAGTTTAATGCCCTTTCCAATAAAATCAAGAGTTTGCTGGTTACCTGACTCTATTCCAAAATAAATTGTATGGGCCCCGCCATCCCTCATTGCTTTTGCAATTTCATCATTAAAAAGGTTAACCCTAGCTGATGCGGACCAGCGTATATCAAGGCCATCTGCCTTTATCCTTTTCGAAATTTCAATTGCTCTCTTTAAATTAAGAGTGAATGTATCATCAAGAAATTCAATTTCATGTATTCCATATTCATCTACCAACCTTCTCAGTTCACTCATTACTCTTTCTGTGCTGTGGCCTCTCCATATTTTTCCAAATTGAAGGGAAGAGGAGCAGAATATGCAATTGTATGGGCATCCTCTGGATGTCATTATTGTTCCAAATTTTTTACCATCCGCCTTGTATTTTTCCATTGGAAGCAGATCAATAGCTGGCAGGGGAATTTCATCTACATTCTTGATCAGTGGTTCTGGTTTATTAACCTTTACACCGTTATTCCTATAGGCCAATCCATTTATATCCTTTATGTCCATTTTTCCTTTCAGGTAATGGAGCAGATTTGAAAAAATAATTTCTCCTTCACCCGATATAACGAAATCTACATCCTTAGATTCAATGAGTGTGAGCTCAGGAGTAAAAGTGACGTGCGGACCGCCCATTACAACTTTGATATCTCTATTATATTTTTTGGATATGGATGCAACATTGTAGGCATCAGGCATCATGGAGGTGGTTGATGTGATGCCTACAAGGTTAGGATCAAATTTTTTTATTTCCCTTTCCACATCATCAAAAGTGTAATCCATGGCGAGAGAATCTATTATTTTAACATCCTCTCCCTGTAATCTTGCCATTGAAGCAAGATAAGCCAGACCCAATGGTGGACCTGTCACACCTATTACTGATTTTATAGCTGAATTAGTTGGGGGGGATAACAGCAAGATTTTCATTTTTATCCGCCTCCTCTTCATGGTCTAACTTTATAACAATTTCCTCGTAAGCACTGTTGTTCAGTACGCATCCGGGATCTGACTGCATATAATCTCCATAGTAGCCGTAAGCTCTTGCCCTGCAACCACCGCATGAATACTTGAATGGGCATGTTCCGCATACCCCTTTAAGTTCATCCCTATTTCTGAGATCATTCAAAACTTTAGATTTATTCCATATTTCTTTGAAATCATCATGGATCACATTTCCAACCCTTATGGGCAAGAATACACACGGTTCAAGATCCCCATTATCCTCCAATGCAGCATATATTCTCCCTGCCCCGCATCCACCTATAAATTCAGCCATGGCAATCCCTTCATATCCGGTTTCCAGGGATGCGAAGTGAGTTGGTGCATATGTTTTACCAGTACCTTCAAGAACCTTGTTGATTCCTACCCTAGAATATTCAGGGGACGTGGAGAAAATATCAGGGCCGACTTTAGCCTGCCATTTATTATACAGGAAATTTAACAGATCTTCCCTTTCCTGAGGGCTGAGGTCTTCCTTTATTATATCTTTTCCACGTCCAGTCGGAACAAAATTGAAAACTATGAATCTTCTTACCTTAAGACTTATTGCAAGGTCTAGCATCTCATCCATTTTCCTGTAGTTATATTTGGTTGCGGTAGTAGCGATTGCATTATCAAAAACGCCCTTGGCCACTACATTTTTTATACCTTCCACCGTTCTCTCCCACGCAAGCGGTTGTCCCCTGAATTTATTATGGATGGCCGGGTCAGCGGAATCTAGACTTATCTCTATGTAACGTATACCTATTTCCGCCAATCTGTCTACCACACTTTTTGTCAAAAGAGTTCCGTTGGTTGCAATTGTGGTATACATCCCTTTCTTACCTGCATATTCCGCAACCTTCCAGAAATCCTTACTCATCAAGGGTTCTCCTCCAGAAAAGGCAATCATTGTTACTCCGGCTTCATCAAACATATCTATGACCTTGAGTTTCTCTTCAAGTGTAAGTTCATCAGGATTTTTGTTTCCCGCGTTTGCATAACAATGCAAGCAATTGAGATTGCACTGCTTGGTTAAATTCCAGACAATCATCAGAGGTGCATCAAATATTTGCGGTTTTGTAATGCCGTATTTTGCAACACTCCTTAAGGTTAATGCTACTCCTTTTCTCACATATTTTTCTCTCAGGGCTGCTCTTATTGCATCGACGTTTTCAACTCCAAATGTTTTCATTCCACGCATCAAAGCTTTTTCTATAATTTTAGATTCAGTTATGTCTTTGATACCCTCAGGTTCCTCCACTCCCGCAAAGACGCCAAGCACGTGCTCAAATTTCTTCTGATCAGTCATTTTTATCATTATCCATCTTGCAAATTTATTGTCAACAATTTTCTGAAACTGTGCAACGAGTTTTGTGGAATCTGGCAGTTTTTCTGATCCATAAAAATTGACCCCAAAATTGTTATTGAGGGAAGGATCACTCATTGCTCATCACCTCGTTTCTAATGAAATATATTTTTATGCTAAAAATTTTACTTATTTCATAATCCATATTAATCAGCCTCCATAATTTCTTCTTGAGACTTTCTTACTTCAGAAGAGTCATTATTTCCAAAAACAATGACAGGAATATTCGAGAGATTTACCATCTCCAGGATATCAAATATAGAATGGGAATAATGGCTCATTTCTCCAACTTGTAATGCAATTATATCATATTCATTTCCATTTATGATCTTTGATATTTCTTCTTTAGACCTACCAGTTGAAATTTTATAATCATAAACAGCATTCTCTCTTTTTGGAATCATCTTGATAAATGAATACAGTTTCTTTTCCGCTACTGATTTTGCATAGTTTATGTCTCCGTTATCAATGCAATCATTAAGTGTATCCACGGATAAAGGTACCACGTGGAAAAATGTTATTCTTAGAAAACTGTCAAACATATTCAAAATGGAATATATATTTGAAACTGTGTACTGGTCGCAGGTTGTAGGTATTAGTATCCTTAATATCCTTGGGTGAGATTTTTCATTGTTTAGTTTCTCTATTTTACTATATGGCTGTTGGCTGCTCATAATGTATTATATGAGAAGGGTAGTTAAAAATTGCAGACAAATATTTAACTTAACATAGAAAAATAATCAATAATTTGCTTATTCATGATAATTGTTTTACTAAAAAATCATTTAATAGGTTCCTCCAGTACAATATTGAATTGCTTTATTTCGACATCGAATTTAGTTAATTCTTTCTGTATGTAATTCCTTATATCTATGCAAGTTTCGCCAACCATTGAAACTATGATTCTCTCAGATCCGCTAATGATCATCAAACTCTTCACATTCTTCTCTCCCCTCAAAAATGAAACTAACTCATGTACCTTTGTAGGGTTGGTGTTGAGGAAAAGAAGTGCCTTACAGGAAAAACCCATCTTATTGTAATTTAAAATACCCTTGCATTTTTCCAGCACTCCTCTGCTTTTGAGAAGGTTTATTCTATCCCTTACAGTCCACATATTTCCATTGACTTTCTCAGCAACTTCTGAATAAGTTAGAGAACAGTCTTCTTCCAAAATTTCTAAAATCTCCATATCGAGCTTATCTAACCTGAACTCTTTCATATTTAGAATGATATATCTGAGAAGGATATATAGTTAATCTTAACACACTCTATCAATAAAGAATTAATATTAACCAGAAATGACCAAGTGTGAATTTTCTGGAAAGATTTCTCTTAAAGAGGATCAAGATATCCAATCAATTGAATGTAAATGAAGATATCTCGGAACTGGAAAAAACAGTCAAAGAAAAAAGGGATGAAATTTACAGATATTTGAATGAAAATGGCAGTAACAATAAAATGGAAATTTTATCAAAGGATTTTACTGTATATACAATGACTCTCGAACAGGTTATTCTCGCGAGAAGACTTGAATCAGGAGTTTCAACTCTGATATATTTCATATATACTATTCTCGGAAATATTGCAGGAGTTATAATGTCTGTTTTGGTATACATATCTACAACCGGTTACATTGGCCATATTATTCTACTGATCTCAATAGCAGGAGGAATATCGGGAATAGGAATAGCGTTATTCAGCATGAAAAAGGAAAGAAAATTTATAAGTTCTTTGAAAAATGGGATATAAAAAATAGGAGTTACTTAATTACCATAACAGGTATTTTTGATTTGGAGATCACCTTCATTGCTACGCTTCCAATAATAAAATCTTCTGCTACCGAATGTCCTCTATGGCCCATCACCACTAAGTCAAATTTTCCACTGTTAGCCAATTCAATAATATTGCGGGCTGGATCCCCATCTATAATAGCGTGGTCAACTTTTATGTTGTCAGGGATTTTAAGTGATTTAATGAAATTGACCATTTTCTCTTCTGAATCTTTTCTGACCTTATCCATTCTGTCTACGTCAGCGAAATCCCATATATCTGCATAGTAAAGGGGGAGAACATAGATGAAATTGAAATGTTCAGAATCAGTGAATATTCTCACGGCTTCTTTGGCGGCCCTTTCTGAATATTTTGAGAAATCTATGGGTATCAATATATTCTTCATAGAATTATTTTCCATTTTTACTCGCCTCCACTTAGGCTTACTTCGGCTTCATTCATAAATTTTACGTCTTTACCCTTAATTCCAAAATAATGTGCAATATTTGGTCTCAATTTTATGTAGGTAACCAAGAATATTATCTGGAATATAGGGAACATTGCCGGAGCCATTGCTACAAGGGGTGAAAATGCGGTTGAAGCGATAGCTATTGCAGTTGCCTCATTTTTTCCTATGCTGGGGAATAGTGTTGCCATGCTGTCCCAATAATTTATTTTTATTTTTTTAAGGAAAACTGTAAGGAATATTAGTGATATCGTCCCGAAAACCATTGCGGTGTAAAATATCCCTATGATTTCATGGAAGTTCTTTACGACCATAGGCGAATTTGGCAGAAATATCAGGAATACTATCATGAACATTCCTATCATTGTAACAGTAGGAAAGACTGGGCTTATCTTTATGAATTTCTCCTTTCCCATCCCCTTTATAAGACCGTAATGGGTGATTATTCCGAATATTAATGGCAGCAGAATAACTTCAATTATAGTCATAACTAGCAGGTCCATGGATATTTTTAAATGGTAAATTGATCCATACAATCCTGCAAATAATGGGATTATAGGGATGCCTATTATGAATGTTATTGCAACAAGTGCAGTTGCCGCTTCGATGTTTCCTCTCATTAGACCAACATACCCGATGCTCATCGATGAGCAGGGCACAAGCCAAGCAAGGAAAATTCCAAGTCTAATCAGAGGATTTGAAACAAATAGATCTCCAAGTATTATAGCCATCAATGGCCCCCAGCCAAAATTCATAAGAAGAACTATGAGAAGTATTTTCCAGTTTTTTACAGCTTTGGCAAGACCGCTCACATTCATCATCACCATCATAGGGAATATCATTATGATTATAGCTACCATTTCAAGGGACTTAATGGCATTAATATTCTGGTGAACCGGCTGAGCATATCTGAGACCAATTAGAAAGGCAATGACAATAGAAATTGCCACATAAACTCCTAGAAATCTGTCAAGATGGTCTCTCAATTTTACTAATTTTGATTCCGAAGTCATAGAACCTTTACTGACAGGATAAATAAAGATATTGCACGCAAAAAATTGGGAGGATGAGATTCAAATACACAAATTATTTGGTGATTTTCAACAACCTGAAAAGCAGATCATAAATATTGCCATATTGGATCTTCCCACAAATCATAATCTTCTTTCACTTCCTTAATTTCTATATCATTCAAATTATGTTCCTTTATAGCCTCTTTATACAAAGAAATCAATTCATCCGCATTTTTTCTTGCGAGTTCATCAAATTTATCTCTGACCATTTTTTCCATGTGGGGATGGAGTTTGGTAACTTTTGGCCCAGAAAACAGTACTTTATAAAATCTGTTTTCACCCTTAGAAATGTGAAAAATGGCACAATTAATTTGATTTTCAAAAGAACTCCTTGTTAATAAGGCAAGGGCTTTTACAATAGTCTTATCATTATTCTTATTCTCCACCTGAAATTCAATTTCTAGGCCTTTATCCACATATATATGAAGGAAGATGAACTTATAAACTTATTTGGAAGAAAATTTTAAATTGAGCTAAAATGCATATTCATATTAAGGAAAATTCAAATTCTCAACGACATCATTCCCTTGAATAATATAGAGAGAGGTGACATTATTATCATAACGAATCCCAAAAGCAAGAAACTCCCTTCATATCCGGTAATCTGAACAATAATACCCCCGATCATTCCAGACAATGAAACAACCGCAACACTGAAAGTACTGAAGGCCCCCTGAATTCTTGCCATCATATTCTGAGGTATTATTTTTAATACTGCGGTTCCTATTGCAACATCAATTATTCCAATCGATATCCCAATGATCGCATCAGGAATTAATACTAAAAATATGTTATTCATGAAATATATGGAGAACAGGGAAGTACCTATTATAAATAAATTGATACCGGATATAAATCCCAATTTCCCCCCGATTTTACTGGCGTATACTGACCCCACTATGATACCCAACATCAGCAGGCCAAATATTAAAGAAACGAAAACTGATGGCAATCTAAAGTGTAACTGAACTAGAACAATAAAAATAATACCTGCCATGCCAAATATGAAGTTAGCAAGGAAAGAAATGATCATTATTTCCATTACTACTCTGTGACTTTTAATAAATAGAATACCCTCTCTAAGAGTATTGGATATGCCATAATCAATCATTTCAATTTTTTTAAGATCTTTGATAAAGAAAATGGGTATAACTGAAATTGTAAAGATTAAAAACAGTCCTAGGAAAGCCCCCATCATTCCCTGACTTATAAGAATGCCCGATGATACATACCCTAAACCTTCTGCGATAGAATATAGCGAGCTCTGAATGGATGTTCCAGATTTATAATGTTCAGAGTCCAGAAATTCTTTCGTCCAAGAAGCCCTAATAGAATTCAGAATATCAGAAGTGAAACCTATCATAAAGGCAGAAAAATAGATAGAAATGAGAATAAGAAAATCATTCCTAAACATTATACTTGCAAAGATGAATATCATAGATCCAGACCTTAGAAAACTTGCAGAAACAGCCAAAATTTTCTTACGTGATATTCTATCCACATACGCCCCAACTATAAAACTAATAAAAAGAGGAAAGGATAAAGTACCATCGGCGAGACCTGATAGAAATGGAGAATGAGTTAAATACAATACAACCCAGATTATCAAAAGATCGAACGATGATAAACCAAATCTGGATATTGTTGAATTTATCAGGAGATTTCTGAAATTTTCAATTTTTGATTTATCTGTGGAATTTTGGTACATATAAATTCTACTTATAGGTAGATTTATATCTTATATATAAATTATTTCTGTATGGGAAAGGTCAAAATTAAAAAGGGAGAAGAGATCGAAATATTATTGGAGGCTTTTAGGAACAGGACGAAATTGTCAATAATCTCTCTCCTGTTGATGAATGGAAAGATGACAGTAACTCAGATGTCAAAATACATCAATACAACAAGGTCTAATTTATATCAGACAATAAAGGAGATGAAAAATGATCAGTTGGTCATCATTTCGGAATCAAGAATTGTTAAAAATTATATGGAAAAATATTATAAATTAAATATACCAATATTCGATAACGTGAGCCAGGAAAAACTCCTGAAAGAAATAGATAAATTAAATGCAGATGATATTAGAGAAATGTTAATTTCCTATTTTGTCTCAACCTCAATTTTATTAAATGCATTGGCAGAAGAGGTAAGGAAGGCAGATAACAGTGAGTTGAATGAAATGAAGAATAAATTCGGCAGCACATTGATTTTATCGATGGTTACACTCGCAAAAGGACCTTTAAATGCATTCTCTTCCATGTACAGAGAATTCGTTAAGGATCTTGAAAAAAAATCAAAGGAAAACCAAGAGAAAGAGGATAATATACTGATGGTTATCTCTTTCCCTCTAAATAAAATTTAGGTCATCCTTTTATATGACAATTGACAGACAAAATTAAATATTAGCATTATATGTATATATCAATGACATATCTTGACTCGCCAGACAATAATATTTTCTTATCAGAAAATATGGAGGACCCAGTCCTTGTAGATTCAAGAATGTCAAATTATATAATTCTAGGTGGAATAGGGATAATTATTGCGACTATAGCAGCTGTGGTATCAGAAAATTTCTCTATACTCAATTTGAATGGAGCTATCTCGCTATTGGAGACGTGCAGTTATTTATTTTACTCTTCATCCCTGATATTATTAATTGGATTAATATTCAAGGATTCAGCCCTATTGAACAAGAAATTTGAGTTATTTAAGAATAGAGATAATCAATTTCTTTTATTGATATTTTTGATGATTCTCTTACTGACAGTATTTCCAATTCTTGATAAACTATCAGAGAGGCTATCCTATTTCTTGGTGCCGGAATTTTTATATGGAGCCTTAACAATTTTCATATTCACATCAATAACCAAAAATATCATGGCCTCAAAATAAAGTAAAATTAAGAACATGGACTCAAAGATAGCCTAAAATTAAAAACATTGAAAACCATTCTCTGCTACAAAATAATTAATTAGGTTAACCTAATTGTTTTCTAATGAATTTACCTTATGTTATATTATTGTCCTCCTTGATGGGGTTATCAATATTCTTATCATTCCCGCTAATTTTTTCGAAAGGAATTAAGAATAAAAATATGAGTTTAATTAATTCCTTTGCTATTGGGTTGTTAATATTTATCATGACGGATGTATTTTCAGATTCAAGTGATATTATCTATAATGGTTCACTTTATGGGTACGGTACAGAACCGTTCTATGATATTGTATTCTGTCTCGCATTCTTATTGGGTTTTTCAATCTTTTATTTCATAGGGAATATAGGACGGAATGGCAAAACAAGCATAACAGTCCCCGCTATAATCGCACTGGGAATTGGTTTTCAGAATCTTACTGAGGGTCTCGTATTTGGCGCATTCGGTGCAACTATAGGTTTTTCAGGTCTCATCGATGTTATTCTTATAGGTTTTACATTGCGAAATATTAGCGAGGGGTTTCCGATTTATTCATCCTGCCTGAATTATGGGAACAATAAAGTAGCTCCTTTGTTAATCTTGTTCCTTGTAGGTGGCGTGCCAAGTGCCAACAATTATAGGGGGAGTAACAGGATTTTATTATTTCTCTAAGGATTTCATATTATTCTTTGACGGTCTTGCCATAGGCTCAATTCTATATGTTATTTTGCCTCCTACGGAAGGGTGAAAATAATAGAACTGAAGGATATTTTAGCTTCTGGAGGGGATTATAATATCAGGTGGAGCGTGTTCAAATCTACGAGCACAGGTCGCGAAGATATGGCATCTGCTTACTTGGTCCTCAAAAAGATAGGGCTATATTGGGATTGATGCTCACCTCGACAAACCAACTTTCCTGAGCATAACCTTGAATACGTCATTGATAATAAGATTCATTAAAAGTCCGTATGAAAGTATCACAACATAATCAATGAATGATATTGGAGCCACTATTCCAAATCCGTAAATAGACAGCATTGAAACCACAATCATATCGACAATTATTGAAACTGTGAGCGTTCTGCTTGGTCTTGATTTCCAGAAGAAATTATTTTCCCTGACTATTATGGGTGTCAGAAGACCAAAGAACATTATCTCTGCAAAGAAGAATGTATTCAGAACGTTTATGTTATTTCCTAAATTCAGATATTTGATTGCGATGAAGAGCAGGATAAACATCTCAGTCACCTGAATAGCCCCCAATGAAATGCCTATTTTAACCAGGTTCCTTATATCCCATTTTTCTGGATTTTTCGAACCCTGCATGCTGTCAGTTGACAGTGATATAGTTACAAAATCTATTAGGAACAGAAAGAGGGTTATATCAAGGGCAGATAATAGAAAATAACCTGTGACTATGAATCCTACTGATAAAAAGACTGCAACCTGGAATGTCTTGACTATCTTGTTTAAAACCCAAGTTACTATTCTCTGATAAGTGGTTCTTCCTATTTTTACCAGATCAACTATGTTGCTAAGGCCTTCAGTTGTAAGTATTACACTTGCAGCCCCCTTGGCAACATCGGTTGCATTACTTACTGCAATTCCTACTTCAGCTCTTTTCAATGCAGGTGCATCATTTATTCCATCTCCTGTCATTCCAACTATGTGACCTTTTGCCTGTAACCCTTTAACTATGGTATATTTATCTTCAGGGTATATCTCAGCAAATACATCACTTTCTTCTGCTAGATTGGCGGCCTTGACTGGATCTTTAACCTTAAGCTCCTTTATTTTGGCGCCTGATACTACCCTGTCTCCTAATCATATATCTTTTGATATATCTCTGGCGATAGGCTCAGCATCTACAGTCAACATCTTGATACTTATCCCAAGAGCCTTTAGTTCACTGATTGATTTTTTGGTATCTGGGCGTGGAGGATCTGACAAACCTATCAATCCCACTATTTTGAAGTTATCATTTTCAGATACTGCAACTGGTATTATTCTGTGCCCATGAGAAGCAATTTCTTCCTCTTTTACCAATATATTTTTGTTTTCTTGGTCTTTACACAATTTCAGGATTATATCCACTGCCCCCTTAACAACCTAATATTCTTTCCGTCCATGGATACAGATGCCTCGGTCCTTCTTGTAGCAGGATAGAAGCCTGTGAAATCCTTAATTTTTATTCTATCCGTTTGAATTTTAATATTTTTAGCTTGGTTTATGAAGGCAACATCAATGGGATCGTTATTAGCTTCCTGTGAGGCCAAGTAACCGTACAAAATGACCTCTTCGGCGCTGAAATTGTTGAGGGGAACCACTTCAGAAACAGACAATTTATTCTGGATGAGTGTACCTGTCTTATCAGCACACAGGGTATCCATAGTAGCAGCGTCTTCCATTGCATTCAGTCTTGTCACGAGAGCTCCCTTCCTTGCGGTTTCTATTGAGCCTATTGCCATACTTACTGTGAACATGGCAGGCAGTGCGACAGGGACGGCAAAAACTATTAGCATCAGGGCTAGAGGACAATATTTAAAAGATTATCTCCTCTTATATAAGAAAAGAGAAATATTATTCCAAGAAGCATTACGACTATCAATAGAAGGTAGTTGACAATTTTTGCAGTAAATTCCTCCATGTGAAGTTTTGGTTTTGCGATACTTACCAGTTCTGTTGTCGTTCCATAGTAAGTTTTCTTTCCCGTAGCAATAACTTTTGCATTACACTCTCCTTTCCTCACAATTGATCCGGAGTAAACCGTATTCCCAATTCCTTTTGAAACTGGAAGTGATTCGCCGGTGAAAGCTGACTGGTCAATTTCCAATTCCTCCCCTTTCAATAATTCTACATCTGCAGGAACAAAATCTCCTGCCCTTATCCTTATGATATCTCCCGGTACCAGATTCCTTGCCTTTACAGTAGTCCATTTTCCGTCTTTCAGGACCTTTGAATTTATTTGAAGACTGTTTTTAAGAAATTCGACAGCCTTTGATGCTTTTTCTTCCAGAGTATAGCCAATGATTGCATTAACTACCAGCAGTCCACCTATTATGTAGACATCCAACAATTTATGTATAAGATATGAAAAAACTATGGTTATTTCGAGCATCCATGGTGTTAGCCCCAGAACTTCTTGAAAAATCCCTTAAGGGGGCTCTTTTTCTTCTCTTCTATTTCGTTATACCCGAACTCCGAAATTTTCTTGTTGACTTCTTCTGTAGAAAGCCCGTCTGATTCATTTTTCCCTTCATCATCCACATTTTGATCTATCATTGCCATTATCCCCCGGTAATCATTTAGACAGTAACCTAATTACCTTACCATTCTTATAGCGGCATGGCATAAAAAATTTCCAACATTTTTATATTATCAGATTTTCCATTTGGACATTTCTCTTCTTTATTCCGAGATCGTCCGCATCTATCTCCTTTCCACCGTACAGTCTGGCCTTTTTATTTCCAAGCATCATTACGCCAGCTATTCTCCTACCAGCATCTCCTTTCATTATTCCACTTCCACTGCTCCCTGTTATTACTCCAACATTAAATTCCTTGAAAATGTAATAGGTACCGTCAATAGTATTCATCGAATAATAAACACCCAGCCTTAATTTACCTTTGATTCATTGAATATCGGTAGATATTCTCTTATAACTGTGAGGAGATTTTTCTCGTAAAAATCCATTTCTGGAACTGGGTTATCTTCCAATGAAAAATCCATCCCTATGTCATAATTGGAAGAAATCCAGAATGACTCTGATCTCGGATCAGGCCTCATATCTATCATTGGGACTGGAAGCATTGTGAAGGGGAAAAGACCAGGATCTCCCCTGTAATCCTTCGTTACCATATCACTGATTCCTTTACTTGCCACCTAGAATACTTGTCTTTTCTTTGGTCTGATATGACTGTCTATTCCGATTGGATCAAGAAGATAATTTGTCCATACATCTGTTGTAAGAAGATAATTATCCGCGAAAATATAAACCTTGTTTGTCTCCAAATGCCCAATAGTTTTGTCCTGTCATATGAAAGGCTCACCTGGAAAATCAAGTTTTACAACGGGTTCGAGTGATAATTTCTTTACTGTAGTATTGTAACTGAATTCTACATCCATCTTTCTCACTTTTGATTCTTAGAAAGAAGATATGAAGTTTGGTTCTAATATCCCACAATTTTTTCCAAGAAGACCTCCTATAATATTTTTTTAGGTTCATAACGCTTGAAATTTCTGACTTATTGAAGTTTTAAATCACATCCTTGAAATATCTTCCTTCTCAATTAATATGGAGTCTGTTTCTTAAGTTATTTTTTTCCCTGTTTTTGATTCCATATTTTTTTCATCCAAGAGAAACAGATGTCCGCTGAATTTCATCCCTAGATTGAACTTAAAATCTTCCTGGATGTGTTTGTAAAAATTTATGGATGATGAACTCAATTTATAATTAATATCCGAAGTGAAAATATCTCTGAATGCAGCATAACTTTTAGCGGTATTTCACTGTGCAAAAGTAGGTGCCCTTTCAATAATTTTTATTTTCATATCCTTATTTTCATCGAGTATAAGATAAGCTGTAGAAAGTCCTGCAATTCATGCGCCCAGAATTATTAGGTGATATCTTTCCACGTCATGGTTAATTTTTTTAAATATTTAAGAGATAATTCAACAGAAGAGCATTGAATATAGAGTTTTTATTTTTGATTTTAAAAAAATAAAAACATAGTGTCACGATTTTGTATAATCACCCTAGAACATGAGAAGTAAATCTCTTGAACCAAGATTCCCTTACACAATATTCGTGACACTATTCGCATTATGTTTAAGGATTCAAAGTTCATTGCTTCCGTTCACCTTTGAACCATCTATGGCCCTCTTATAATTTCCATAGTAATGGTCAATGGTTAGGATATCACGCCCAGATGTCATTGATTTAGTTGGCAAAATAGATGACCAACCCTGTCCTCTCAAATATATCTCTCCATAATCAGGGTATCCTAGGACATCCTTCTCGTTATATCTTGTATCAGGCCAAATTTCAATATCCAATACTGTAATTTCTTCTCCGAGATCTGCTTTTATTTGTGTCGAATTATCTGGACCTCTAACTTTTCCAATTAAGTCTCCAGATTTTATTTCGACAAGCTTATCATTGAACCTTAGATGGCCCTTCCCCCTTAGTATTAAATAAAATTCATCAATGGCAGAGTGTGAATGTAATCTTGCAGAATCATGTCCTGGTAATATTTCTTCAATTCTTACAAACATTCTAGAGGGTCCTAAAAGTGGGGTTATAAACTTTTCTAAACCCATTCTATCATCCCTCACCAGTTTTGTCTGAGATCCCTTTGGATCCTCATATATATTAATAACCGGCGGTAAGAATAAATTTTTATTCAGATCACCAAAGAAAACCTCTGAAGACCAGAGTGAACAGAGTCTTACTACAAAATCTAAACCAGCATCGTTAAGCTGCGGTACCACTACGTGAATTTCATTTTTCGAATCTGCATTTAGATTCCCGCTCTTACTGGCCATAACATCCCAGAACCAGTTGGCTATTGGTATAAGATTCTTGCCATGTCCAGTTGGTATGTCACCTATATTGGAAGGTAGAAACAACTTCCATGCTAGATCCAGCCTAACATAATCTTCTGGATAGTTATCCTTTTTAGACTCTTCAATTATTATCATATGCTTATATTTATTATTTTTATTTAAAATTTAAGTATCCTTAAATAGTGTCACAAACTCCTTGTAGATTTAAGGATACCTCTTACTGAACATTTTAGTCAATTCATCCTTACATTTTGTCTAAAAGTGCCATAAACATTTCAGATGTCGTTGATTGTCGTGACTTGGGACGCCCTAAACTGATTTTAATTAAAGAAAAGCAAGAAAATATTATATTACGGGCCTGATGCAGGAAGGTGCCAGATAATCCCTTTTTCAAAAATTTTGCCGAAGAATATTCCAAGAGTAAATCACACAGATACGGAGATGATCTTACTATCCTTTCTAATTTGATGGGAGAGGATAACGAGGTATGTCTAGATATAGCGGCTGGAA
>Ga0080003_1000399_pt1 | contig 29327 bp, 28 predicted proteins | sample JossMetagenome_FD_69206 | JGI IMG/M metagenome (GOLD analysis project Ga0080003, IMG submission 69206) | Hot spring microbial communities from Joseph's Coat, Yellowstone National Park, USA - JC2_E (SPADES assembly) (version 2) | ecosystem: Environmental > Aquatic > Thermal springs > Hot (42-90C)...
AATAATAAATATTGAGAAGAAAGCATACAAAAAGATGGGGGGATCTCTGACCACCCCGACTGCCCCTCAGATGACAGATGTAATCCCGAACAGATGAGGGGAACCCTCGCCCTTCAGGGCGGAGAGGAGGTCAGATTTTTAATCTGAAGGGAATTCAAAAGGATCTGAAATCCCCTTTGTCCCTACACTCTCATTTCAATTATTTTACCTTAATTCTTTAATAATAATATAAGACAGTTGATAAAAACATATCATGGGGGACCAATTGCCTGCGTGAATTAGCCCCGCGTCACGGGGTCATGTGTGCGCAGGAGGTCCCCTTCAAGGTGAAATAATGTTCATAATATTACTAGGAACCGCAGGGGCAGGAAAAAGCACTCTAGCTGGAGAACTAAGATCTACAATGGAAGATACTGGTGCAAACGTTGCAATAGTAAACTTCGATCCAGCAGCAGAAAAGTTACCATACGATTCGGATATAGATGTAAGAGATTACGTAAAAATTGAAGACTTTCTTGATAAAGGCTTAGGACCTAACGGGTCTCTTATAAGTGCTGTAGACTCTTTGATAAATTATTCAGATAAGATAAAAGAGGAAATAGATAAAATAAACCCAGATTTTACAATAATAGATACTCCAGGACAATTGGAGTTGTTCGCGTATAGAATAGGGGGCCCATTAGTCTTAAACTCTATTATTTATAATGATAAATCAGTTGTTATTTTTTTAATGGACTCCATATTTTTTGGTAACCCTGCTAATATTGTTTCCATATTAACTCTTGCAAGTTCAGTAAATACTAGATTCAAAAAGCCTCAGATAAATGTTGTTAGTAAATCTGATCTACTTGACAAAGAAATAATTGATGAAGTCATACCAAGATTACATGAAGACGGTTATTTAGAATCTTTATTAAAGGACTCAAAAGATATTGATGGTTATACTCTAGACTTATCGTTAAGCCTTGCACGAGCTTTATATGCATCTGGATATTTCGGTCATATAATGCCTGTCTCTATTTTTAATGAAATAAGCTTAAGATTACTCTACGGAAAAATCCAAGAAATATTAACCGAAAGTGAAGATTATAGAATTTACGACAACGAAAACAAAATATAAAAATTTAAAAGCTTGGTATTTTAGAAAATAGTGGGAATTTAAGTTGGTTGATAGATCTTTAGCTGTTTTAGGTGCAGGCGTTATAGGATCGTCAATTATAAGGTCTTTAGTAGGATCTGGAAAAGATTGGAAAATAATAGCTACAGTAAGAAGCGATGAATCATTAAACAAGATTAAAAATATGGGAATAGAAGCAACAAAAGATAATATATATGCTATTAAGAATTCTGATGTTATTATTTTAGCTATAAAACCTTCCCAACTTATAAATTTGGCAGACGAGATTTCCCCATTTGTAAAAGGGAAGCTGATAATATCAGTTGTCGCTGCGGCACCTATTAAATGGTTGTCAAGAAAGCTAATGGGAGCAAAGATAGTTAGAGCTATGCCAAATATAAATTCTGAAACCTCATCAAGCTTTACAGTTTTATCGACAAATTCTAATTTGGATGTAGAATCAAAGAAACTGGTCGAAGAAATATTTTCTTCAATAGGTTATTATGAATGGGTAGATGAAAAATACATGAATGCTCTAACAGCTTTAAGCGGAAGCGCTCCAGCATTTTTAGCTGAGATAATAGATGCCTTAGCTTTAGGAGGAATTGCTTCAGGTTTGCCTAGAGACCTAGCATATAAAGCAGTTTTATATACAATGCAAGGAACAGCAAAAACTTTGCTTGAAAAAGGATGGTCCCCCCATTACATAAGAGATTTAGTAATAACTCCAGCCGGAACTACAATAAGAGGGATTATGGTATTGCAGGGAAACGGACTTAAAAGATCAATAATGGAGGCTGTGTTGGAAGCTCAAAAGAAGGCTGATGAAATAGAAAACCACCTTTTTAATACTTAATTTAATATATTATTTAGATATAGAAATAAGACATTTTCAACTTATGTATTAAACTTGACAAAGGTATATCTACTGGGCAAGCAGTATCACATCTCATACAACCTAAGCATAGTTGTGATAGCTCCGCACCTTTTTCTATACCTTCAGTTATTGCTGTCCATCCCACTCCCATAGGACCTCCATAAACTTTGCCCCCCCATTTGTTAGCTGTTATATCCCACACTGGACAAAATATTTGGCAATTACCACATCTAATACACCTTAGCTGATCTCTTAAAACATCATTTCTAATGGCCTGTTTTCTTCCATTATTCAAAAGAATTAAATGCATTTCAGGAGGACCATGAGCACCGTAAACCCTTCTATGACCTATATCACCTGTAGAGCTTGGACCTGATATCATGCTTACATACGTAGGAGGATATAATCCTGCATAAGAAGATTGAACCAAAACAACTTTAAATGCATCCAATAATGTAGGAACGATTTTTTCAATGCCTGCTATAGCAACATGCAGTGGAGGTAAAGTTGTTACAAGCCTTATGTTTCCTTCGTTCTCTATTAAAAAAATGGATCCAGAATCGGCTGATATAGCATTAGCACCACTTATTCCTGCATCTGCATTTATAAATTTCTCTCTTAAAAAAGGTCTAATTTTAGCTACTATTTGCTGAGGATTCTCATCCCCCTTCAACTCAATATTTAACTTGCTTTTAACTAATTTTATCACATCATTAACAGTCATATGAATTGCTGGTGCAATGGCATGCATTGGCTTACCTTTCTCTAACTGAATTAATAATTGCCCTAAATCAGTTTCCCAAACTTCTTTACCAATTTCTTCTAAATGCTCCCTAACGCCTACCTCTTCTGCGACCATACTTTTAGATAGTATTATTTTCTTTTTCTCTCCTATAATTTTATCCAATAAATCTAAGGCATCATCCTTTGTTTCTGCATAATGAGGATTACCATTTATAAACTTCAATGATTCCATAACTCTATCAATATAATAATCAATATTAGATAATACTTTATTTTTTATTTCTTCAACTTCTTTAGCAAGCTTTGGAATTTCACTATGAGCATTTAAAAAATCCAAAACTCTTTTTTCTGACATAGGTACACTGCTTTCTAAGGCCTCCTTAAAATCTTTATTTTTTAAAGTTTCTGAAATATCTACTATAATCTTTTCAAGATAATCCAATCATAACACCTCATAACATCTCTGATATATCATAAACTTTAGCTTTATAATTACTGGCAATTTTGTTTAGATTTATATAACATATAGGACACATTGTAACAATATTACTTGAAATATTACTCAACTCTTCCACTCTATTTTTTGCTATCTCATGACTTAGAGAAGGAAAAATAGATTCTATTGGACCTCCACAACAGTAGGTTATTTTTTTACTTCTTCTTGCTTCTTTAATATCATAACCTTTCTTTGATAATAGATTTCTTGGAGGATCAATTAAAGATAACCCTCTGGCATAGATACAAGAATCGTGTATCACAACAGGATAACCATTTACTTTATTCTCTCCATTAACATCTATTAATTCTAAATAACTATTTACCTCTATATCAAAGCCATCAATATATTTGGGATAAACATTTTTCAATATATTTGTAGTATGGGGATCTACAGTTATTATTTTTTCTGCATTTGATTGTTTTATTAATTTAAAAACTTTATTTGCATGCAGTTTGAACCTATTTTCATCCCCCATATCATAAAGCAGTACTCCACTATATATATCGTTTTCATAAAGGTATGCAAAATCTATTCCACTTTTCATTAAAAGGTTAGAAATAGAGGTTAAGACATTATATGACCATGAAATCAGTTTTTTATCGGGTTGTACTATTTTATTTATTATTTCTCTAGGAATGTTTCTTGCCAACTTTAAAGCAATATATCCTCCTTCATCGCTTTTTTCCATAGCCATCAAATATAATGACAGAGATTCGATATAAGGAATTAGCTGATACAATGCGCCTGTGTAAAGAATGACCTTACCTTTTCTACTAAAATTAAATTTTAGTGCCCATTTATATGAAAAGTCTTCTGGAACAGGAACCGGATATCCCGTTTTTAAAGTTAATTCTCCCATAAAATCTATGAGTTCTCTAACTCTCAATTCTATTGCCCATTTATACTTAAATTATAAAATTTTTAAGTTTATCTTAATAGGCATTTCATATAAATAATTATTGATTAATACTTAAATTCCAAGATTTCATATCTTCATCGTAAAAAACCAATCCTTTCTTAACTAATTTATTAAACAATTTGCTTCCATTTTCACCGAAATCTGATGCTAAAAGGTCTTCAACCTCTTTAGGATCTTTTATAGCTATAGTAGCCAACTTAGATCTAAATCTATCCCAAAAATCTTTATCTAAAGCAACTCTCTCATTATCCAAATAAATGACTATTGCCCCGCTGCTCTCAAGTTTCTTAAAGTATGCATCAGGATACCTTAACCATTGTACATCGTCTGAAAAAATAACTCCTTGTTCCTTTAATATCTCAATAGCTGTTTTCTTTTTGGACTTTGGCTCTTCTTTTTGTAATGGTTGCTGTGATTTCTCTATCTTAGTTTCTTCTATGCTTTCAACTAAATCTGCTATTCTTGATGATAAATCATCTATTTTTTGAGTAAAAGGATTTAATAAATCCTGCATAACTCTTTCAATCCTTTTCGATATAGTCTCTATCAATTCCTTATTTAATTGAGACTGCTCTACATTTCCCTTTTCAACTGATGAAATAATTAACTCTCTCAAATAGTCGTTCGGCAAAGAATAGCCCTTGGATTTAGCAATTTTTGATAGTATTTTATAATCTTCTTCAGGAATTTCTAATTTTATAACAACGTTTTTCTTTGAATTTATTTCCAAACGCTTCACCATTTAATTATTGAAATACAAAGTTAATAATCTGATATACTCTTAGTCCAAAAATTTTAATGAATATTAAATAAACATAATTGAAGTACGAAATTAAAATAGTTGATAAAATGAACGGCAAACCTTACCCTTTAGGAGGGGGTAAAAACTTAAATATTTTTTCTGAAAATAATAAAAAATGAATCCAGGCCTATCAAATCTTAGAAAACGATAAGCAAGAGCCGATTTTTCCCGCAATATCTTCTTGGGGGATAATAGAGTAGCACACGTAAAAGGGGTGTAACCCTTGAGACCTCAGCAAACTCCCCCTTCAGGGTGGGGAGTAGGTCAGATCATTATTGCAAATGAATTCATTTTCTCATTGATATACCTTTATGGTAAAAATTTTTTAAGGTTATGTAAAAATAAAAGATCCTTTATTATCCAATTAATGCTTTTATTCCGAATATTTTTCCAATCAAGTCACCAAAGAAAAATCCAGCTATAGCAGTTAAGAATAGCATCAATAAGCTCTCTATTATCTCTTTTGAAAATCTTTGAGTATGTATTATTGAAGTATAATAAGTGAATCCACTTATCATTGAAGTTGCAAAAAATAGGGAAATAACAAATGCTTCTAATATGTTTCTGAGTAGCAAATATGGTAAAGCTAATATTACAACTGTTAATAAATAACTAAGCCCGGTAACAGTTGCACCTGCTGATGCTCTTATAGATTTTTCTTGCTTAGCTTGCAAATACGCAGCCCCTGCCATTGATAAAGCTGCAGAGAAGCCTACTACCAAACCTGCGACTCCAGCTATTATGGTTTTATCTGTTGCGCCCAAGAATCCTGCATGCACACCAGAGACTTCGACTATTGCATCAGCAAGTCCTAAAGCAACATAACTCAAATATTTTACTCTTATATCTTTCATATCTCCTATAATTTGCCTTTCATGAGCTTCTTCATCTTGAATAATTTTCTTTAATGTGGACTTTTGTCTATCATCTTCTAGTTTATCTAAAAATTGTCTGTATTCATCTATTGTAGCAGATTCGTTATTCTCTAAAACTTGTAAAGTAAAGACAGGACCAAAAAGCCTATATAAGATCCTAAATAATAAGCCCGGCTTTATATCGGCTTTACATTCATGACCTGTTAAACTTTTCCAAAAATTATAATGCTCTAATTCTTGTTCTGATAATTTATTTAAGTCTTCTTTAATTTTATTATCTTTACTATAATTTGATAATGTTTTATACAATAAGAATGTATTTATTTCATCCTTACAATATTTTTCTGCTTTTTTTAAATCCTCTTCTGTTAACATTTGTATCACCAGTAGATATAACTAATAAAAGTTTATTAACTTAAGTGATTTTTAAGCCATTCGGCCATAATTTCCATATATTTTATCCTTGTTTTTGGTTTACCACTTCTTGTAAGATCATGATTCTCTCCAGGAAATAGAGCTATTTTTGTTTCTATTCCTAACTCTTTTAAGGCTATGAATAATTGCAATGCTTGCTCATATGGGCATCTATAATCTTCTAAAGCATGCATTATAAGTAATGGTGTTTCTATCTTATCTGAATAAAATAAAGGGCTTTTTTCTTTTATTTTATCAAAATCTGTCCATGGATTCTTAATTTCTAATTGGTCTGATGCAAAGTGCCATCCTATATCGCTAGACCCATAAAAGCTAAACCAATTGCTACAACTTCTTTCAGTTATGGCCACTTTAAACCTATTCGTTTTTGTTATAATCCAGTTAGTCATAAACCCCCCGTAACTTCCTCCCATTACGGCACCTTTATTTGGATCTAAGGATTTATTTTCCTTCAAGGCATCATCAACAATGCGCATTAAATCAGAAAAATCTATTGTTCCATACTTACCTCTAATGTCAGCAAACTCCTCAGTATAAGAATCACTACCATGAGGATTACCATAGATAACATTATATCCTTGAGATGCAAGATAATGAAATACAAAATTAAAAGAATAGCCATAAAACGTTTTAGGACCTCCATGAATATACAGTATCCATGGTGCATTTTCTTTATTCTCTTTGGAGCTTAAAATCCAATAATCAAAATATGTTCCATCTTCTGATTTAGTCTTATAGTGCTTTGCTTTATTCAATACTTTAGATTTTAAAAATTCGTCATTAAATCCTGTAATTTTCTTTTGATTAATACCATCATATAAGTAAATCTCTTTTAACTCTTTATCAGACATTTGAGTATATGCAATAAAAGATCCGTTTTCTGATAAAGTGAACGACAAACCTCGCCCCTTCTAGGGGCGGGTAAAATTTTTTAAATCAAAAATACTGTTTCTATTTGAGATGCTCTCCAGATGCCTTCGTCTGGTCAACTCTTAAAACATGAGGAGCGGGAGCCGATTTCTCCTGCAATACCAGAAGAGGGCATCTATGAAGTTAATTATACAAATAAGAGAACAAATGTTGTCCGCCTACTTCCAAATGGTTTTCAGAAAAGGAAGCTCAGAAAGCTAGCTAATATATCATCAAAGCTTTTCAACGAGTTGAACTATGAGAGGAGGCAACAGTTTTTTCATAAAAAGAAAGTTGACTTCAATACAACGTGGAACAAGTATTATGAAAAGTATAAGGAAGAACTAAAAGTTAATGCTCAAGCAGTTATGCAGAAGAGCAATGAGGCATGGAACTCATTTTTCTCCCTTCTAAAGTTGAAGAAAGAAGAAAAATTGCCAACCTTCATGAAACATGTTAGCCCACCACGTTACTGGAAGGATAGAGAAACTAAGAAGAGAAAGCTTTTACTTGTTGTTAGACAAGACAGATATGTTGTTAATGAGCAAAACCATAAGTTAGTCCTCAAGGACTTCAACCTAGAAATAAATTTTGCTGGTAGGTTAAGGTGGTATGGTAAGCAAGGTAGGCTGGAGATATACTATGATGAGACCGAAAATGCATGGTATGCTTCTATACCGGTTGAAGTAGGTGTTGAGAAAACTAAAACGGGAAAGGAGAGCAAGTATATTGTTTATGGTGAAAAGAAGGCAATACGAGTTGAATTGCCTAGAGGTAACAAAGTAGCTTCAATTGACTTAGGTATAAATAATTTAGCAAGCATAGTATTAAACGATGGAACTTGGTTTCTTTATAAAGGTGTTAGGACTAAGGAAGATTATTTTTATTTAGAGAATAAGATATCACAAGTACAATCCTTAGCAGATAAGACGAAAAACATTGGTGAATATGAAGCATATGAGGAATTATTAAAAGAGAAGAAAAGGCTTTTTAAGAAATTAATGAGAAGGCTTCTTCACTTATATAGAAACTTTGCTTTTCACCTAATGAAGAAGTTATATGAACTAGGTGTTTCAACCATTTACTTAGGTTACCCATTTAATATTGCACAGGAAAAGGGAAACAAATTTACGGTAAACATGTGGTCTTACCGTAAATTAATGATGGCAATTGAACTTAAAGCACAAGAATATGGCATTAAAGTATATGAAGTTATAGAATATAATACCTCAAAGTATTGTGCTTATCATAATGTAGAAGTAAAAAGAATTCCTAGAGGAGTCATTAGTTGTCCATTAAAACATAAACTTCATTCGGATTTAAATGGAGCTTTAAATATATTAAAGAAAGCAACAGGTAAAGTCTTATCATCAATAAAGAAACCCCTATCTTTTATTGTAGATCATAATAGAGTAGCACCCATAAAAGGGGTGTAACCCTTAAGACCTCAGGGAACCCTCGCCCTTAAGGGCGGGGAGGAGGTCAGATCATCTCTCTTTAAAGGTTAAATTAATTTAGCTTAATAAAAGAGACGACAAACCTTACTCCCCATAAGTGGATTAGGATTTTAAATTCTGAAAAGATTAAATAAGGTTTCCTTTTGGAGGGGCATAAATAACTATATTCTAGTCTTAAAAAATGTGGAAGGATTCTTCATATTAATGATGAGTCATAAACAGAATATCTGACCTTTGTCTAATGTTGAAAATGGAACAAGTTAGCTTTTACCAACTAGCTATTAAATAATGAAAATGAAGGTGTAAACTGTAAATATATGAACCGCTAGAGAAGCTCTTTAGGAATATCAGGTGTGATTACTTTATAGAAGTTTTTAACTGTAGCATGTATTTACAGAAATCTTCTTTTAAAGAATTCTTATGTTCCATTATGGAATTGTTGCTAATGTTTAAAACATATTTAAGAAAGTCCTCTTCTTCGTAATGCAAAGAAGCAGGGATTATTAAGCTATATGGTTCTTCTATTTTAACATCTTTTAGCATGTAAAGAGAATCTCCAACAAATATGTTTTTTTCTCCTATGTGAATAATAATTCCAAGCATTTTTTCAAGCTTTTCATATAATTTTAGTTCTTTGTTTAGCTCTAAGATTATATCAATTCCTTCATCAGGACTTAACGTTTTCCCTTCATCATCTATATCAAATAATAAGAGCGTATGAGCATTTATACAGAGATTTGAATATAAATTGTATATGAGGCTGTAAGGTTTTAAATTTCTCCATGGGCCAGGTATAGTTAGAGTTTTCCCGAACTTATAATATTGCAGGCCTGATAAGGATTTTACCATGCAAATACCAGATACCCCATTTACTATATCAACTTCTATTTTTTTCTTTTTTGCGTCAATTAGCAGAGAGGCATGCGTAGTTGCTATTAATGGGTCACCAAGTACTACTATGCTTACTTTCTTCTCCTTTGCAATATCAATAATTTCATATGAATTGTCCTCTAGCATGCTTCTTTCAGCTAATATAACTTTCTTCTCCTTTGCAATATCGTTAACAATAGATATTATTTTGTTGGAATTAGGCATAGTATATTTATCAATAATAACTATGTCCGATGATTTTATGTATTCAATAGCCTTCAGAGTAAGATATTCATAATTTACTCCTACCAAATAAAGAGGCAATAATTTAGCACCTTGATATTATTATTTTTTACAATATTTCTCCAATTGTGTATCTAGCTTTGTAATCCATTCCATTAAACTACTGCACACTTCATTAGCCTCGTTTTGAAATCCTTGCTTTCTCATACTTTCTATTCCTCCTAAAATTATATAGTTAATCATATATGTATAGATGGAGATTTTGTTAATTAGCTGGTCTTTTAATAATAGCCATCCATTGGTAGTTAAGCTATAAACTATCTTCTTTCCACCTCTTACGCCTTCTTGTTCATAAGATTTAATTTCTATTAAACCTTCATTTAGCATAGAATCTAACAATGGATATAATGTACCTGCTGCTGGCTTCCATCTACCATTGGTAATTTCTTCAATCTTTTTCATAATTTCATATCCATGACTTGGCTTTTCAGCTAAGATTCTAAGAACTAGCCATAATAGGCTCTCTCTGAATGCTTTTGCGCCTTTTAGTTGTGTTTCTTCATCTTCTTGCATTTTCATAGAAGTCTCCCTATATAATATAGTAAGGAGGAGTTTATATTGGTTTCTATTATATCATCTCTTTGTCTATTATTTTTTTAGTTAAAAATTTTAAAAACCTCAGTTCTGGTATCTTTCCTCATCGATCAGTAATACCAGCCTTCTTCATCGGCAATTTAGTAATGCGCAGAGGATTTCAAAAACTTTTCTTTTTAGCTTCCTTGAAAGATTATATTTATATTAGGTAATTTTATTGGATTAAATGGAATTCCGTTACCAGTGTAGAATTTATTAAACCACTCGTAAAAGTGGAGCCTTAAATCATGGGCAAATGCGACCATACCTTCCAGTCCTGCTGTAAGTAAATTGCCTAATATGTATACTACAATTGCTACTGCAAACATTGCTGGATTCTTTAGGCCTATAGGATCTATTACCATGTATAATATAGTAAATCCTACCATCAATCCTGAATGTGCAAGGCTTAAACCCATTATCCTCAGAAAGCTTATACTATTTCCTAAAACAAGTAGCATAGATTCGAATAAGCCAATGAATGATTCTATTGGGTTTAATCTGAATCCTTCACCAATCAATGCTCTATAAATCCCTTTTCCTAAAAGTATCCATATAAGTGAAATAATAGATCCATAGAAAACAAAAGACTCCATTGGCCCTCCTCTACCTAACCCAAATAGCGCTTGTTTTATTGTTGAGCCTGCTTCTGTAGCATTAAAGTATAGTAAGAAGGGTAGGCCCGCTGATAAAAATAATAAAAATAAAGGCATTTTTTCTCCGAACATATCTTCATAATCTCTCTTTAAATAACTGTTTGCTATTCCTAATAATGTACCAAATATTAGCATAAATGCACCTATCCAGAATGATATATCCATAGATAAGTAAAACAGCTTTTGCATTAATTGCTGAGATCCTCCTGATATTGATATATCGACTGGTGACTCTAATGGAGCTGATTGAAAGCCAAGACTCTTCCAAAATTCTCCCATATGTAAGGCTTCTGCTGGTAGAGGGCCAAATAATTCATTAGCCAAAAAACCTGTTACGATACTGACTGCACCTAATATAATTATTACTTTACCAATATCTCTATTTCTTGGTAATAGGAAAAATAAGGCAAATAGCAATACGAGAAGTCCATGACCTATATCAGGGAACATCAAGCCGAATATTATTGGCATTGTTATAGCCATGAATATAGTAGGTATTATCTCATTAGAGTTTGGAGTTCCATACATTTTTAATATTGACTCAAATGGCTTAAATATCTTAGGTATTTCCATTTTTGTAGGTACTTCTCTTTGACCTCTCTTTATTCCTAGGCTGTAAATTAAATATTTGTCATTCGTTACATTTTTTATTATGTTTCTTAATTTTTTTGAATCTTTAAGATCTACAAATCCATGGATGAAAGAGGTTGTATCAGAGGATGCGGTATTGTTAAGTATTTTAAATACTTCATTAATAACAATAATTTTTGTATAATAATCCTTTAAATCTTCATATTTTTCTTGTAATTTTTTTATTATTTTTTCAATTTCATTATTAATTTTGTTAATTTCATTTTCAATTTCTTTATAAGCTTTTGATGGATTTCCAGAAAATTCGCTTGGAATAGATATTGCAGTAAACCCAAGCTTAACCAAATTACTATAGACTTTCTTCACATTTTCACTGTTTCCAGCTATTGCTACAACAAAGCTGTCTTCTTGAGATTTTTCGTATGCCATTATAATATTGTCAGATACTTTTTTAGCATATTCTATCATCTCTGCAGGTATTATACCTATTGTGAACGATATCATTTTTGATTCATGAGCCTTCCTAATATCTGTATCTAAGTATGAAATATATCCTATTAGTTTATTTAACTCAATCAATTCATTTAATTTGTTTCTCATTTCGTTCAGGTTTGCAATGTTTTTTTCAAATAGTACTTCCAGGTCTTTATTTAACTCAATCAATTCATTTAAAAAGTCAACCCAGTTAGATATTTTTAAGTTAATGCCAGATATAGTTTCAGGATTTTTGTTTATTGCCTTAAAGAATCCTTCGAGCATAGCCTTTTTTTCAGACGAAATTGCTGATGCTGATCTATAGATTCTCATAGAATATTTACTTAATTCTTTAGTAGGAGGTTCTATATGAAAAATTCCAGCTGTAGCTAAACTTGCAACTACTTTATCATATTGTGTATTTGGTACTGCGATTATTATTTCTTCAACCCTATTGGCAACCAGCAATTTAGACCCCTTTACAATAATAAAAAGGAATACAGGGTATTTTAAAACTTAAAGGTTTTTTATTATAAACAAATCCAATTTATAAATATCTAATATGAAATTAATTGTTTTTAAAGTTGAGGAAAACTGACCTCCTCTCCGCCCTAAAGGGCGAGGCTTTCATTTGTAAAATTTGAACAGCTCGAAAATAATGTAGTTTTCATATTAATCGTTTCTTTTGTTTAAGTTTAAAAGCTAATTTTTGAACAAATATAGTGTAAGTGATTAAATTGAGTATGGAAGGAAAAATGTTCGTTATAGGAGATAGAGAAAGCGCTAATTTGTTCAAGTTAGCAGGTATACCTATAATAAATGCATATAATCAAAAAGAGGCAGAAGACGCTTTAAAGAAAGCAAAAGAAAAGGGAGCATCGCTTGTAGTTGTTTTAAAGCACGTAGTAAATGATGAAAATTCTCTTAGAATTTTAGCCAATTCATTAAATCTTACCCTATTGGTTTTACCAACAAAATGGTCAAAAGCTGAGCCCATAAATATTGATAAGCTGTTAGCTAAAGCATTAGGTATGGGGTAGGTAAAATATGGCTTTAACAGGCAATCCAAAAAAGGTCGCGGAAGAGATAACAGAAAAAAACTACTCGGAAACAAAGAAATTATTAGACGATGCATATTCGGCTTCTTTAAAGTTATTAAGCGAATCCTATCAAACTGCATTAAATGAATTTAAAAACAAATTAAATGAAAAGTCTCAAGAGTTTATAGAATCATTAAAAAGCGTAGAAGCAGGCCTCCAATTAGATGTAAGAAAGAAGGTTTCTGAAAAGAAAAATGCCTATATTGATGATGTTTTTAATCAGGCTATAAAGATGGTTAAAAATGGAAAAAAAGAGGAATGGTATATAAACTTTATGAAAAAAATTATATCTATTGTAGCATCTGAAGCTGAAAATTATAATGGTTTGACAATATATTGCTCAGAAGAAGATAAGTATCTCGTTCAAAAAATAGTTTCTCAATATAAAAATATAGAAATTTCAAATGAAAGCGCTAAAATAATTGGAGGCATAATTGCAACAAATAAGGAAGGAACGATTAAATTGGACTTTAGTATTGATCAAATTATTAAAGAAAACGAAGTTTTTCTTAAAGGAATAGCATCTGAGAAATTATTTGGAGGGGAGTAAAAATGGTTGTTAAGGGTAGAATTAGTAGGATTACTGGTCCACTTGTAGTAGCTGAAAATATGACTGGAATACAAATGTATGAAATGGTTAAGGTAGGAGACGAAAGACTTATAGGAGAAGTAACAAGGATTAGAGGAGACGAAGCTTATATACAGGTTTATGAATCTACTACCGGCTTGAAGCCAGGAGAGATTGTAGAAGGCACAGGGTCTCCTCTTAGCGTTGAGTTAGGACCTGGTCTATTAGGTAACATATATGATGGCGTTCAAAGGCCATTACCGTTTATTGCAGAATTGTTAACAAAGACTTCTCCTAAGAGAAGTATTTTTGTAGAGAGAGGAATTGATGTAAGTTCTTTGCCGAGAGATAAAAAATGGCACTTTACTCCGGGAGAAATAAAAGTAGGAGATAAAGTCTCAGGGGGAGATCTCTTAGGATTAGTACAGGAAACCGAGTTAATATTGCATAAAGTTATGGTTCCTCCAAATGATTTTGGAGAAATAACATGGATCGCTCCAGAGGGAGACTATACTATAGTAGATCCAATAGCAGAATTAAAAAGTGATGGTAAGGTTAAAGAAATATATTTGTCCCAACGTTGGCCTGTGAGGTTCCCAAGACCTTATAATTTAAAATTGGACCCCTCAGAGCCTTTAATAACAGGGTTAAGGATTATAGATACATTATTCCCTATGGCCAAAGGAGGCACAGGTATGATACCTGGGGGGTTTGGTACAGGCAAAACTGTTACTATGCATGGATTGGCTCAATGGTCTTCTGCTAACGTAGTTTTATATATTGGTTGCGGAGAAAGAGGTAACGAAATGACAGAAGTTTTGGAAAGATTCCCGACATATAAAGATCCATGGACTGGGAAGCCATTAATGGAAAGGACTGTGTTGATAGCAAATACAAGTAATATGCCGGTAGCAGCTAGAGAAGCTAGCATATATGTAGGAATAACCATAGCAGAGTTTTATAGAGATATGGGTTATGACGTTCTTTTGGTTGCTGATTCAACAAGTAGATGGGCAGAAGCGTTGAGAGAAATAGCAGGTAGATTAGAAGAGATGCCAGCAGAAGAAGGTTATCCAAGCTATTTAGCATCTAGGCTTGCAGAGTTTTATGAAAGGGCTGGAAGAGTAAAAACTATTGGTTCTCCCAATAGGACAGGAAGCGTAACAGTAGTTGGTGCTGTAAGCCCTCCAGGAGGAGACTTTACAGAGCCTGTAACAACACATACAAGAAGATTCACTAGAGTATTTTGGGCACTTGACACAGCCCTAGCTTATAGCAGGCATTATCCAGCAATAAATTGGATCTTGAGTTATAGTGCATATGCAGACACTGTTTCAGAATGGTGGACCAAAAATGTTGATCCAAAATGGAAAGATTATAGAGATGAGATTATGGATATCTTACTCAGAGAAAATGAGCTTCAAGAAATAGTAAGGCTAGTTGGTACAGAAAGCTTAGATGAAAGCGATAAATTAGTATTGGATGTAGCAAGAATGATAAGAGATGGATTTTTAAAACAGAACGCCTTTGATCCCATAGATACTTTTGCGTCCCCCAAGAAACAGTTTGAATTAATGAAACTTATCATAGATTATTATAGGAAAGCAAGTGATCTTGTTCATAGCGGAATTCAAGCATCTAAAGCCAAGGAGGCTTTGGGTAGGCTTTATGTTGATATAGTTAAGGCTAGGTTTAGCATACCAAACGATAAAATAGAGATGATAGAAGATTTAAGGAAACGTACCTTAGATTCTCTTGAAGGATTAAAGTCAAAAGAGGTGAAATCTGCATGAGTTCTTTATATGGTATAAGGGAATATTCAAAAATAGTTGAAATAAAGGGTCCATTGATCGTTGTAGAAGGGGTTAGTAAAGCATCTTATGATGAAATAGTAGAAATAGAGCTTTCAGATGGAAGGAGAAGAAGGGGTAGGGTTTTAGATGTATCTAAAAACATTGCAATAGTTCAAGTTTTTGAAGGTACAACTGGTATAACAACAACAGGGACTAGGGTAAGATTCTTAGGAAGACCATTAGAGCTTCCTGTATCAGAAGATATGTTAGGTAGGATTTTTAATGGACTTGGAGAACCCATAGATAATGGACCTGAAATAGTTGCTGAGGAAAAATACGATATAAATGGTTCTCCTATAAATCCTGCTGTTAGAGCTTATCCTGAAGACTTTATACAAACTGGTGTTAGTGCAATAGATGGAATGAATACATTAGTTAGAGGTCAAAAATTACCTATATTTAGTGGAAGCGGTTTGCCTCATAACATTTTAGCAGCACAGATTGCTAGGCAGGCAACAGTAAAAGGTGAAGGAGAAGAGTTTGGCGTAGTTTTTGCCGCGATAGGGATTAAGTATGACGATTACCTATTTTTTAGGAAATTCTTTGAAGAAACAGGAGCATTAAATAGAGTTGCCATGTTTGTAAACTTAGCCGATGAGCCTGCTATGATAAGGCTTGTAACTCCAAGAGTTGCTTTAACATTAGCAGAATATTTAGCATACGAAAAAGACCTTCACATATTGGTTATATTAACAGATATGACTAACTATGCTGAGGCTTTAAGAGAGATAAGTTCGTCAAGAGAGGAAGTTCCAGGAAGGCAAGGATATCCAGGCTACATGTATAGCGATTTAGCAAGTATCTATGAAAGAGCTGGAAGAGTTCATGGGAAAAAGGGTAGCATAACCCAGATACCAATATTAACAATGCCAAATGATGATATAACTCATCCAATACCAGACTTAACTGGTTATATAACAGAAGGCCAGATAGTTCTGAGCAGGGATTTATATAATAAAGGTATTTATCCACCAATTAATGTATTGATGAGCCTCTCAAGGTTAATGAAGGAAGGAATAGGACCTGGAAAGACAAGGGACGACCATGCTCAGGTAAGCGATCAGCTATACGCATCATATAGCAGAGGGGTAGACCTTAGAAGTTTGGCAGCAGTTGTTGGCGAAGAAAGCTTAAGTGATACAGATAGAAAATTCCTTAAGTTTGCAGATTTGTTTGAGAAGAAATTTTTATCCCAAGGTATTAGGGAAAATAGGAGTATAGAGAATACTTTAGATTTGGCTTGGAATATATTATCTGAAATACCAGAAGAGGAACTTACTAATATAAAAGAGGAAATGATTAAGAAATATCATCCAAAATATAAGAAATAATTAATCAGATAACAGCTTTAATCCTTTTTTCTCTAAATATAACTTTTAATAAAATCATTGGATTTTTTGCTATCTAACTATAGTTCTTATTTTGCTTCTTCTTGTTGTTTCGAGGGCAACATGATTTAAACTTTGCTTTTTTGAAATAATTAACAGCTGCTAATGGGGTATGTATTACGGAAATATGAGATATACCTTAGCCTAGCTGGTATTGCTGATGAGAACATAAACTTCTGGTTAACTATTAAAAGATGATTAATGGGAGCTGACTTTACTGTTTTAATACTAGGGGTATAATAGAGTAGCACCCATAAGAGGTATAACATTCCAGACCTTAGGGAATTCTTTAGGGCAGGAATGAGGTCAGCATCCCTAATTTATAGCCTTTATTAAGAATTTTTCTATATATTCTTTGATCTTTATTATATTATTTATCTTTCTGCACTTGAGATTCCATCCTTACGGATGAGAAGTTAAGCATAAATATATTTCAAACATAAAATGTTTTGTTATGTTCCCTTAAGCAAAATAAATACAGCTATAAACATAGCCCAAGCCTTAACGAGAGGTATGGATCATAGTATGTAAACAACTTGAATGAATCTTTTTCGTGAAGGGACTGGAAACTCCAAAGCTCTGTTCATAAGAGCGGAGTTGTTTACGATCCTGGTCGAAATAATAAACTTCCGCTTATTTTTATCTTTTTTAACTCTCTCTTATATAAAATTTTTAATAAATTGTGTCTCAGAGCCTAGATTAGTTCATAGATCACTGCTTTTAACCTTCATCATCGACATATTTTATAGCATATAAAGAAGTTAAAAACCTTATAAAAATAATATTAATTTATAAAGTCAAGGTTTGCTAATTACTCTATTTTAATGAAAAACAATATTCTATCAGCCAGGATAAATTTCACCTAATTTAGCTGCATTGGATAATACTTCATCTGTATTTTCTGAATGAAGCCAAACTCCTTTGGTAATTTTAACTGCTTTATCTATATATTCTCTAACCTTTTTGGGTATTTGACCCAGAGTAAGCATATCCAATTCTATTTCTGCCATTGAAAGCAAAGAAGCTGAAATATCAAGGCTTACGCCTTCATTAAACCCAGCATCTGTTATTAGTATGATTCTTTTATGATATCCAGGATTTACTCCCTTTAATATTAAATATGCATCTTTTATTATCTCACTAGGTGCAGTTACTTTTCCCATAATTCCTATTTTTGATATAGCTTGCTCTATTAATTCTAGTCTATCAGTTAAATCTGTTAGGGGGAAAGAGTATTTATAAAATATAGCTAAAGAAATTAATGTTGGGATATTTCTACTAATTAAACTTCTTGCTATAATTGAGGCCGCTCTTTTGGCATTTTCAATCCTATTTGGCTTATAATCTTTTCTATTCATACTTATACTTGTGTCAATACCTATTATTACAGCCTCTCCAATAAACTTCAATTTATACTCATCCCAAAATAATGTCTTAATATAACTTTGTAAGTAATAGGCATTTTACCGCCTATTATTTATATTAATTTAAAATAATTTAAGCTTTTCCCACTATTATAAAAAAAGCTCTGGGGGGATCATTAAAGGTATAGTTCCCATTTTTGCTACTATTTCATTAAATTGTCTATCATCTATTATATTAGCTTTTTTTGCGTATAGAAAAAGGGAAAGTGTTGGTACACTCATTATTCCTTTGCTTTTGGCAGTTTGTCTTGTTCTAATATCGTCAGATACAAATATAGCATTTTCTTTTTTTGATATGCTTATTGCCTCAGCTTCTTGTAAAGTAATACCGTTCTTTCTGGCAAATTCGACTAATGGGTTTTTCGTTTGTACTACTTCATAGTTACCAAGATAAACTAGTGACCCTCTAATTTTTGAATATCTCATTATTAATGATCTAATTGAGTTATTTGTTTCCTTTCCTATAAGAAGTCTTTTATTAAGCTTTTTAACAATATCTATTTTATCTAATTCTAATATTGAATATGTAGATGACAGATCAAAAACTAACGAATCTTTCTTATGAAATTCTTCTATATTTTCATTAATTTCATTAGAATTAATAACTCCTATTTCTGGAGGAGTGTTTTTCTTTAGAAAGTACCATATGATTTCTTCAATGCCCAATCCACTTATTTCTGTTGCTAGTTGAAAGCTGATTTTACCCTCTTTGTATGCCCTAAAAGCTATTTCTTTCATGTCAAAGCTATCAATAAACCTTCTAATAGCTTCTCTAACAGCTTCTGTTTTATTTGCATATATACCTGCTTTAACTAGTGCATCTAATGCGTTTTCGCTATACCCGCTTATTTCTATGTTTGTAACCATTAAAATTACCCACTTCTCACATAATTTTATTATGATTACCCTTTATTAATTTTTATAGATTTAAAATAAATTATTTTGCAATGCGGATTGAATTAGACTTATTCCTTTCTCAATTCTGTTTGGTGTTTCAGCTACAAATGATAATCTTAAAGAAGAGAGGTATTTTTCACTAAAATAGCTTCCAGGTACGGATGCTACTTGGTATTTTTCCAGTAGTTGAGTTGAAAATTCTTCACCATTAACTTTGTATTCTTCTAAATTTATAAATAAGAACATAGAACCCTTTGGTATAGTGAACTTAGCTTTTGGTATTTTTTCTCTAACGACTTTTATCATTATATCTCTTCTTTTCTTATATTCATTTACAACATATTTGATATATTTTAATCTTATGTCTGATTTTAAATACCTTGCAACCATATGTTGTGCAAAAGACGGAGGGCAATAAACCATCTCTTCATTTACTAATTTTATTTTATCTATAATACTCTTTGGCCCATAAACATAACCAAGTCTCCAGCCAGGTATTGATGGGTCTTTTGAAAAGGTGTTTATAGATATCACATTTTCTGGCGCATATTTATATAAAAATTCATGTTCTCCTTCATATATTAAAGTTTTATAAGCCTCATCGTTAACAATCCACAGATCGTTATCAATAGCTATTTCCCCTAATGCTTTAGCTATTTTATGATCTATAATTCTACCTGTCGGATTGTCTGGAGAAACCATAACAATTGCCTTAGTTTTCTTTGTTATAACGTTTGATAGTTCATCTATGTTAGGTTGATAGTCATTTTCCCAGCTTACGTAATGCCTAATAATTTTGGCTCCATTGTAGTTAAGCAATGGTTTGTATCCAAAATAGGTAGGATCAAATAATATAACCTCGTCTCCAGGTTCAATTATTGTTGCAAGTGTAGAAAACATAGCTGCTTGCCCTCCAGCTGTAATAACTATATTTGATGGGTCTACATCTATTGAGCCTAATAACTTCAAATCATTAGATACAGCCTCTCTTAGCTCTAATATACCTTGGCTTGGAGTATATCCATATAAGTTCATTGATTCTTCCTTAAGCATTTCTCCCATGATTTCTCTAATTTCAATAGGCGGCGGAATACTTGGTTGGCCAGCTGAAAACACAATTATATCTTTGTTTTCTTTTTTAAGTCTTTCTCTTATTGAGTCTATCTTTCTTGTTGGAGATTCTTTTAAGAAATCCACTTTGTTATTTATATTACGCACATATACCACCTCAAAAATAAAAGTATAAAATCCCAATATAAATTTTTTGTAGTATTAAAAAATAAAATTATGCGGGGGGTGGGGTTTGAACCCACGCAGGCCTACGCCAACGGGCCCTCAACCCGTCCCCTTTGGCCAGGCTCGGGCACCCCCGCGCATTTATTTTATATGATTTTTTAGAATTTAAAGCTGATTTACAATATTCTGACCTCCTCCCGCTCTAAAGGACGAGGCTTTCTGTTGTAAAATATAATTAAATTTAACTATTAAAGCCTTGATAAAGCGAACAACAAGCCCCTTCTAGGGGCGGGGTAAAGTTTTTTTAATTTAAAAACTTATTAAAAATTAAGACAGATGCTAAAGGGGTATGCGTCACTAAAATATGAGTATGCATCTACCCCAACTAACAAGTGTAATAAAATATAACCCCAGGTCAATCAACTGTTAAAACATGAGGAGTTGGAGCTGATTTCTCCAGCAATATCAGCTTGGGGGATAATAGAGTACACCCGTAAAGGGGTGTAACCCTTAAGACCTCAGGGAACCCTTCAGGGCGGGGAGGAGGTCAGAAATAGCACTTAACATAGTTTTAATATTTATTCTTCTTTTTTTCTGTAAATTTTTGATGGTGTCCCCCTTCTTTTTTCTATAAACCCTTTTGCATGCGCAATTAAATGATTAAACAAATCTGCTTCGCTATAAAAGTATGATAGCTTGCAAATTGGACACACTAATATAGATGTTCCTTTTAACTTATAAGCTATAATTTTAGACCCCTTATAATTTATTTCTGCCTCTATTAAGTCTTTTTCGTTAATTGACAAATTGTCCTCCATTTTGGCTGCCCATTAAATTTTGTCAATTAAAGCATATTTACTTTTTCTTTTTAAAATCACTATTAATTTTAGTCTAAAAACTTTAAATATAATACTAAAAATTTATTATATATGGTCAAGAGTCTCACTTAAGCTTTTTAGAGTTTCTGATGCCTTTTTGAGCATTGTTTTTCCATTTTCAGTTATTTCGTAGGATCCATTTTCAGCTTTTCTTATTAAACCTTCTTTTTCTAAACGGTACATTACAGTATATAGTGTAACAGTAGGTGGATTAAAATGGAATGTTTCTTTTATTTTTTTCTTAACTTGATATGGATATGTAGCCCCCTTTGCTAATATAGCTAAAACATAAATCCAAAGTGTATGTACAGTTATATTCTTAATTAATCTTGCCATAGCCTTACTAGTTTTTGAATCAATTGACATTTTTTCACCTAATTTACTAATTTTTAATTTCTAGGTTAAAATTTTAATTGTATATTTAAATACATATATGAAATTTTGCATAGTATTTCAAATATTTTTGTTCTTAATGAAAAATATTTAATCCTTATATAAACAAGTTATAAGTGGCGAGAATTATGGATGCAGAGTCTATAAATAAAATTTTGGAATTAACTAATTCTCAAAACATTTGGAGAATTAAAGAAACGATAAATTTGATTGCAAGCGAAAATGTTATGAGCCCTTTGGCTTTAGCAGTTTATGTTAGTGATTTTATGAATAGATATGCCGAAGGAAAACCTTTTAAAAGATACTATCAGGGAACAAAATATTCTGACGAGCTGGAAGTTATGTCTAATGAACTTATGGGGAAATTATTGCATACAGACATGGTTGATATAAGGCCAATAAGCGGTACTATTGCCAATGCTTCAGTCTTCAGGATACTGGCTAATCCAGGAGATCAAGCAGTTATAGCTCCTGTTCAAGCTGGGGCTCATGTGAGTCACACTAAGTTTGGTACATTAGGTGCTCTTAGTATAAAACAAATAGAATTGCCATATGATGAGGAAAGAATGAATGTAGACATAGATAAGGCATTAAAAGTTATAGAGCAGATTAGACCTAAATTTGCTGTTTTGGGAGGAAGTGTTTATTTATTCCCTCATCCAGTAAAGGAAATATCAAATGCAATCCATTCTGTTAATGGAAAGCTTGTATATGATGCTGCTCATGTATTGGGATTGATTGTTGGTAATGCTTGGAGAAATCCATTAGATTATGGGGCAGATGTAATGACTGCCTCAACTCATAAAACTTTCCCTGGACCACAAGGAGGCGTTGTTGCATTTAAAGACAAAGAGTTATATAAAGAGGTTGGAAAAACAATATTTCCATGGTTTCTAAGCAATCATCATCTTCATAGGCTTCCTGCAACAGCTATTACATCTCTTGAAATGATAGAATTTGGAGAAGCCTATGCAAAACAAATTACAAGAAATGCTAAGAAACTTGCAGAGGCTTTAGCAGAAAGAGGTTTTAACGTAATAGGTGAGCACATGGGTTATACTATGAGTCATCAGGTACTTGTTGATGTATCATCTCAAGGAGGAGGAGCTAAAATAGCTAAAATGCTTGAGGACAGTAATATAATATTGAATAAAAATCTATTGCCTCATGATCCTCCAGATGCTGTTCAAAATCCAAGCGGTTTAAGAATAGGAGTTCAGGAAATGACTAGATTTGGTATGAAAGAAGACGAGATGGATCAAATAGCTGAATTTATGGAAAAAGTTGCTATTAAAAAAGAAGACACAGGCAAAATAAGAGAAGAGGTAAAAGTATTTAGAAAGAATTATCAAAAAGTGCATTATGGCTATGGATTAGATCTATTAAATGGTAAGTATAGTAGCTTGTTAAATCTATTAATATAAAGTTTTTAAAACTTTTTTCGATTCTATTACATTTTTTGTTTAAATTTTGAAAACTTATTGAAACAGTTTTATGTTTACATAACCTTTTTGGTATTTCCATTCATTATATCGTATATAATCTAATCTTAAATAATTAATTTGAGTAGTTTAGGTTATACTGGGCTATTCCATATATATCTGCTGATATACGTATTACATTCAGTGATAATAGAATAGGCTCGGAGCAGGGGGTTAGGTTGAATACTATAGTTGTTGTATCATCAGGAATGTTTGGAGACGACGCTTCGATAAAAGCAGCTTTTAAAGCAGCTGATGTATTGAGACATGATTATTCAACTACAGTTTTTGTGGAGATAATAAATAATTTCAATTTATTAAATACGTTTAATGAAATACCTAAAATAAGAATTGGTCAAAACGAGGTAGTTATAGATAAATCCGAAGATATGGATAGTATTGTTAATAAAATAGTCTCGCTTGTGTTGGAAAATATTAGCAACGAATCAATTAATGACATAGATGGAGGTATAGATTATTATATTAAGAAAGAACCTGAAGCTTATGCAGGAGTTCTGATAGAATATTAGCGTTTTAATATAAAATAATATTTAGATTTTATAAATTATAAAATAATTATAATAATAAAAATATTTAAATGCTAATTAGTATCTGATTAATACTTGGATAAAGTAGGCGTATCAAAAGATAATAATGGAGGAAAGCAGATGTCAGAAAGGAAAGCAAAAGATTTTTTGTATAAGGTGATTGCGGAGCTTTACAATAGGTCTGAATATATAGAGGTAATTGACTATCCAAGGAGTATTAATAGAAGAAGTATTGATTTAGCTGTTAAATTAAACAATGATAGATTTTTATTGATTAAAGTTGCTCATGATTTAGAGGAGATTCCAAAGGGAGAAATAGCGGAATTGCTGGGCCTTTCTTTAAGGCTTGGTATTCCATCTATAATAATAACTGAAAAAAATAGAGGTATTTTAATGGTAGATGGTGTAGTTTATGAAAAGAATGGTGCTAAGGCAGTAAAGCTCGAAACATTAATATCAGCACTAGAAAATAATGATTTATATATATTTCAAGATAAAGAAAGCTTTAAGGTAAAGATAAATCCGGAAAAGCTAAGGGAAAAGAGGATAAGCAGGAATATGAGCTTAGGTGAAGTAGCTTCTATTCTTCACGTTTCAAGAAGATCAGTATATGAATATGAAAGGGGAAGTATAGAACCTTCTGTTGATTTAGGTGAAAAGCTTGTTAATATATTTGGGGAGGATATACTCCAGCCTATAAATATATTTAGCAAGGAACATTTAGAAAAAATAGAGGTAGAAGATCAGCCTGTTGATGTTTTGGAAGAAAAAATAATTTCTAATGAATTAAAAGATCTAGGTTTTATAACTTATCATGCTAAGAGGACAGTATTAGACATAGGAGCGAAGGATAAACAAGGGAATAGATTATTAATAATAATTAGACATGGAAAAGAAGGAGCCCAAGCTCTTTCTGCTAAGGCACAAAATCTTGAAAAGCTTAGTGATACAACAAATTCTAAATCCTTTGTTGTTAGCAACGAGAAAAATTTAATAAAGGAACTGGAATTAGAAAAAGCTAAAGCTTTAACGCTAGAGGAATTCATAGAACTACTTAGGGATAAATTTGGGAACAAATAAAAACTATAGACATGCAAAAAAAGCCTCAATTTTAATTACATGTTCTGCAAGGAATTGGAAAGATAAAAAGAAATCGATAAACCGCAAACCTATGAACCACCCTGAGGGAATCCTTTAGGGCGGGGAGGAGGTCAGAATGGAGCTATCTGTGCTCAGAGAAGGAAAGGCTCTAATATATGTTCCAGATACAAGAAAAGCTAAAATATCAGAAGGAATTATTGAACCATCTCATTTATCTGTGTTTTATAATCCAGTTATGGTATTTAATAGGGACTTGTCAATAATTGCTTTAAATTCCTTTATTAATTTATATTGGCCTAATAAGGAAATTGTAGCAATAGATCCTTTATCTGCTACAGGAGTAAGAGGAATAAGGTATTCTTTAGAGCTAAATAATTCATCTAAAATTATAATAAATGATATAGATAAAGATTCCTATAATATTATGATAAAAAATGTTGAATTAAATCGTTTAAAAAATGTAGAAGTATATAATAGGGAAGCGAATGCTCTTATGAGATCCCTGAGGTTCGAACAAGGTTACCCAATAAATATAATAGACCTTGACCCATTTGGCAGTGTTATTCCTTTTATGGATACTTCTATATCTATAGCATCAAAAGGAACTCTTATAGCTTTAACTTCTACAGATTTAGCCGTTTTGGGAGGATCTAAATATTTAGCTGCTAAAAGAAAATATAGGGTTAATTTGATCAATACAAAACACTATAGAGAAATAGCAATTAGGGTTTTACTCGCTTTTATTTCGTATCTCTCTGCATCTTATGATAAAGTAATTAAACCTCTCATGTCTTATAGCGTAGACCATTATGCAAGAATTTATTTGCTTGTTGAAAAAGGAGCAAAGAAATCAGAAGATATGTTAAACAAAAACATTGGATATTTTAAATATGAAAATGGAATAATAATGGATTGCCACGATTTTAATTGCTTAGGTCCAATATGGATTGGGGAGATAAGTGATGCAAAATTTATAGAAGATATGCTAAACAGATTGGGCAATTTTTCTTATATAGAAACTTTTAAAAGAAGTGAAAAATTTATAAAAACATACCTAGATGAAATGAAAGTTCAAAATTATTTTCATCAGAGACTTGATACAATCTGTCAAAATCAAAAAGTTAATATGCCTTCTCTAACTAAATTTATATCATATTTAGAAGAAATCGGATATAAATCGTTTAGATCAACTTTTTCTGATGTAGGATTTAGAAGTAATGCCCCTTATGATATTTTGATTGATTTATGTAAAAAGTTTAAAACGTAATTATAAGTTATATCCTATGTTAAAAAGTTATATTAACATTACTTCAACTTCATCATTTTCATCATATCCTTCTATGTTTTCAGGTATGATAAGTAGTCCATTAGCCTCAGTTAAGGTTGATAAAACTCCGGAAGCGGTAACAGCCAAAGGATCTATATATATTTCTCCTTTATCATTTTTTCTAACCTTTACTCTCAGGTATGTTTTAACACCAGCAATGTTAGCAACTCTTCTTGTTATTTTTCCTTTAATCTTAGGCTGTATTTCTTCTTTTATATTTCTCATAAAGTTAATCGTGGGAGATATAAATGCATAGAAAGCAGTAACTGCTGCAACCGGAAAGCCTGATACCATTATTATTGGTTTTCCATTAATTACTGCTCCACTCGTAGGCTTACCAGGTCTCATTCTAACGCCATTGAATAAAACTTTAGATTCATTTATCTTTAAAATGGCATCAACAACAAAATCATAGTTTCCAACGCTTGTTCCTCCAGTTGTTATTATTAGATCAGAAACTTTTGAAGCCAGCTCTATTTTTTCCTTTATTATTTCAATATCATCATTAACCGTGCCTAAATCTATTGGTTTGCATCCATTTGATATAATCATTGATTTTAATAGGGGTTTTGTGCTGTTTATGATTTTATTTTTGGAGTCTTCATTTATTTCTGCTATTTCATTTCCTGTAGATAATATTGCTATGTTTAAAGGTTTCTGGACCTTTATCTTTTTTATCCCAGCTGATATAATAGCTCCTATATGCCATGGTTTTATTATAGTATTTTTATTTATGATGATCTTTCCTTTACTAAAATCTTCTCCTATTTTGGAAACATTTTGATAAGGAGATACTGCCTTGTTTATCTCTACGATTTCACCTTTATATGTAGCATCTTCAGCCATAACTACTGAATCAGAACCCTTAGGTAAAGGAGCTCCTGTATAGATTATCATAGCTTCTCCTTTGTTTATATTTTTTATATTTTCTGGATCATCACCAGCTTTTATTTCTCCCATAATTTTTAATGGTATAGGGTTTGTTATAGATGCTCCAATAGTATCAGATGAAATGACTGCATATCCATCTACGGCGCTTCTACTAAATGGAGGTATATCAACTGGAGATACAACATCTTCATAAGATATTTTTCCTGCACTTTCTTCTACATGTATTTCTTCTGGTTCTATTTTTGGCAAATTTATGTTTTCAAATAATAATCTAAGTGCGTCTTCAACTCTCATTAATTCTTTAAATCCTCTCATTTTTGCTTTGTACATTTTTACCTCAATTCTAATAAGTATATTTAAATATATATATTCTTAGACTTTTACTGCACAACCTTGAAAGCGAATTTTGCTGTTATAGCTTTGCTAAGAAATAAAGCATTTAGTATTTTGAACTATGAAAAGTTATAATATAAAGCATGAAAAAATTAAAATAGATGTTTTAAGGATTTAAAGGGATCTTTTAAAAATAAAATAATCCTTATTGTATTCTATGCTATAGTTCAGTTTTTTTGAGATAAAAGTTAAAATTTTTTGGGCTAGTTTTATTTTTATGTTCTTGTAATCACTAAAGCAATAATCTTTATGGCGGCATATAACTTTTTGAAAATCAAATCCATAAACATATATTTCAGATGCATTAAATATCATAGATAATGCAATTGCTCTATCTCCATCGGTAAAAGAGCCTATAGGCAAAGCACAATAAGGAGTAGAAACCTGCGTTGTATATACAACATTATCAAGGAATATATTGGTAATTTTTACTCTCATTAAATTGTCTCCATGTATATGTAAAAATTTTACATCGCTTAAAAAATTTAAGCTTCCAAGTATTTTTTGGGAGGAGTCTAAATCTGTTGTGACAAATAACATTTTCTTGCCTAAATTGTATAGGTTTACAACTCCTCCTTCAGGTCCTGCAATTATTTCGCAATCTAATAAATTATCAATTTTTCCAGGACCTACTATACATATCCTATTATTATTAATTTTTTTATTTAGTCTATATAGAATGTTGCAGAAAGAATTATCACATATTTGAGATATAATTTCCATAGACGATTCAAGCTCTCTGTGTCTTGGATACTTTAGGACAGGCTCAACGATATCTGTATATGCATTGATTATTTTATTGGCTTTCTTCATAATATTTTCTAAGCAATTGCAATAAATATTCTGAGGCTTTTTCATATTTTTCATCCTTATTTGATGATCTTTCTACGCACCATTTTAAGCCATTTGCATAAGTTAAAAACCAAGGTTCTTTAAAACCTGCCTGAACTTTTGTTAATAAAACTAATAATTCTATTATACATCCATAACTTCTGCTATACGGTATAGCTTTTCCTTTTAATTTAAAAAAATTCTTGCAATAGAACTCAAGCCTGTCTCTTGACTCGTTTCTATATATAGCGTTGCAATAATACCAGGTTCCAATATTTTCATCTGGTTCAGGGCAATCATTATTATATTTTATCTTATCTTCAATTCTATGTTCTAAACTATCTAAAAAAAGCAGTGGATCATAGGGTGAAATAAGGTATATCTTGTTTTGTGATTCTTTGCTTAATAATTTAGCCATTTTTGTTGTTTTATATACATAAAATATTGGATCCTTGTCGTAAAGAATTCCTAATGGCATACTATGTCTAGAATTGCACAAAAATGATATAAATTCATAATAAATTCCTTTTATCATTTTAACTGACCCCCCGAAGGGTTCTCTGAGATCTAGAGGGTTAAACCCCTTTATGGATACTCTCTTATAGTATTGTGGAGATAAGATTCGACTCCCACTCTATATTCTTTAATAGTTAACTAGAGGATATTGTACCCTCAACAGCAATGTTACAACTGAAAGCCTCGCCTTTTAAGGCGGGATGAGAAAAGCTTATAAGGGCTATTTCCTTATTAGTTATCTTGTGGTAAGTAGTGGTAAAACTTAAATGTCCTAGGTGTGGGTATGTATGGGACTACAAGGGCAAAAAGCAATATTATGCAACATGCCCAAATTGCATGAGAAAAGTCAATATAGCCAAATACAAGGTTGAGTAACTATGTCTATGGGCAATGAGGGTTTA
>Ga0080003_1000400_pt1 | contig 29243 bp, 29 predicted proteins | sample JossMetagenome_FD_69206 | JGI IMG/M metagenome (GOLD analysis project Ga0080003, IMG submission 69206) | Hot spring microbial communities from Joseph's Coat, Yellowstone National Park, USA - JC2_E (SPADES assembly) (version 2) | ecosystem: Environmental > Aquatic > Thermal springs > Hot (42-90C)...
CAATGCATTAACTAAATTTAGAATCGCATCTATCTATGAATATATGTTCTGGGACTCAGCGTATAGAATGGAGAAATTCAGCTTCGATCCATGGCTAATCACGGAGCGACGCGCATAAGCAAATTATTTTAGTATTGCTATGATCAACATAAGATAGATGGCCAGCTATTTGCTAAATATTTAAAAAGATGATTTATTCCTGTGAGCTACCCCGCCCTTAAGGGGCTTCCCGCTTCCTTGCCCTGCCTTGCCCATCGTTATGGGTAGTGGGCGGAGCTCCACGGGCACCACGGGCGGCACCCACCCCGCATGCTTCAAATGATTTAGAGAGGAATTATAATCCCTATCAGCCCTCCAACCACACCTGGGACACTCAACCCCATCACTCAACGCTAAGTCCTTCACGTAACACTTGGCGCACGCCTTCGAGGAGTCCCTAGGATCCACAAAAACCACCTCCTTCCCATACTTCCCCAACTGATACTTCACGATGCTCCTAAGCTCATGAATGGCGACGTCATGAAGCCTCATCCTCAACCCTCTGGAAGACTTACCAATGAGTTGCTTAACGTGGATATCCTCCATAACCACAGCATCATAATGCTCGGCGAAGTATTTCCCCAACTTCATGTATAGATCCCTCCTCAGATCCGCCAAATGCTCATACGCCCTGCTAACTTAATTTTAGCCCTAAACCAATTATGGGATAGAAACTCCTTCCTCGATAGAGACTTATGGAGCCTCTTCACCTTGTTTAGGGCCTTCTCGTAGGGCCTCAGGTTTGGGAGGTACTCCCCATCAGAGGTCACTAGCAATTTCTCTATCCCGACATCAATTCCCACCGCCTTCCCAGTGTTTAGTAGCTTTGGGAATTCATGGTTTTCAACAATGAATGAGACATACACTTTTCCACTCCTCGTTAATTTCACAGCCACGCGTTTAACTTCCTCTAGCGGGAAGTCCCTATGAATAATTAGTTTGAAGACGCCTAGATTTGATAACCTCAACACGAGCTTCTTATTCCCACTCGTTCTAATTTCCAATATCTCCCATCCTTTTTGCGGATAAACCAAGCTGTAGTATTTATGGGTTTTCTTCTCTTTCGGGAATCTTGCAAGCCCATCGAAAAAGCGCTTCCTAGCCTCATAGTATCTATCCGCGACTTGTTGAACTACTTGGGAGTATAATTGTTGGTACTCCTCATCTTGTTTCCTCAAGTCGAGGGCTAGTTGCCTCAACTCCGTGAGGGTTAATCCCTTCCCATCCCTTTGATGGAAGTATGTGTCTGCTCATCGTAGGGTGTTGTAGACCTCACAAGCCGCTTCCAAGGGCTTTTAACGCCCCCAGCGTCTGTCCGTCAGTATATGCTCTAAACCTAAACCCCACGATGGGCATCAGAAAAATGGGAACATCACTAATATAAAGTTATTCCCACTCATCCCCGGCCATAAATTGCGATGTTTCCCCCATGCGTATAATTAATGCCCAGATATGAGGAATTAAAGGATATAGATAAACACGTTGCTGATCTCAGCAGGGCTAGACAAAGCCTTATCGAGGAGTTGGAGGCGATTATGTTTTATGATGAGAGGATAAGCGCAACAAGCGATGAATCATTAAGGGAGGTACTGAAACATAATAGGGACGATGAAAAAGAACACGCATCCTTATTAATTGAATGGTTGAGGAGAAATGATCCTGAATTCGATAAAGAACTAAGAGAAAAATTATTTTCTAAAAAACCATTATCTGAGCTAGGTGATTGAAAATTATAATCCAAGGACTTAAGCATATGCATCTCACCTGATTTGAATGGTTTTAACATGTTTGGATTAAGGGGACGAAAGTTTCCATGCATGGGAAGGAGCGGATTGTCCCCTTATAGAAATTTGATAATTCAATGTGATTATTTAAGTTAATTAACGGCTTAAGCTTTATTAGGCTAAATAAAGTAGGGGGAATTAAATGGATAGGGTCTCCATAGTTACCTTTGTAGTGGTTCTGGGTACAATGATGGCGGCAATAGATTCCACAATAGTTATACTGGCATTGCCGACAATGGTTCAATCCCTTCACTCTAACTTGTTCACCATCATGTGGGTAATACTTGTTTATCTATTAGTAACGGCGGTGCTTACTACTCAATTGGGGAGGCTAGGGGATAATTATGGCAGGTCAAGGATATATAATATAGGCTTCATTGTTTTTACCGTGGGCTCCGCCATGTGCGGCGCTGCCCCCAGTGATTCATTTCTAATAGCATCTAGGGGTATCCAGGCCCTCGGCGCTGCAATGATTCAAGCAAATAGTGGAGCAATAATAGCTGATCATTACCCGCCAAATAAAAGGGGAAAAGCTTATGGCTATACATCGGTCGGGTGGAACATAGGTGCAATTCTTGGGATAGTGCTAGGCGGCATAATAACCACATTCATTGGGTGGAGGTTCATATTCTATATAAATATCCCCATAGGTATAGCAGCCGTAGCCATTGGTCTTCGAGAAATCAAGGACTATAATATAGTGAGGAGGAGGTTCGATGTCGTTGGCACAATGCTATTAGCGGCCGCATTAACATTGATTACTCTTGGCGCGGCCGAGATAGCTGGGACAGGCCTAGCCGCCGATGACTCATATTTATTGATGGCTGGATTAGCTCTATTAATTCCCTTCATTCTTTGGGAAAGGCGCATTGAGTATCCACTAATAGATTTTAGAGTGTTCAGAAACAGGATTCTTGCCGCGTCAATGCTTGCAGCATTTCTTCAGAGCGCTGGATACCTATCTACGGCTTTCATACTAATAATGTATCTCCAGGGAATAAGGGGTCTTTCTCCCTTTTCTGCTTCTCTACTCTTGGTACCGGGTTACGTGTTGGCTAGCTTGTTGGGTCCCTGGGCTGGACGATTGAGCGACGGAATAGGTGCTAGGTTACCTGCTACGCTTGGAATTGGATTAATGATGGCTGCAGCGGCCGCTTATTCCCTTCTTTCATTAAATACGCCATATGATTATATAGTTGTCGCATCAATAATTGGGGGAGTGGGGTCAGCCCTCTTCTTTCCTGCGAATAACAGCGCAGTGATGGCTAATGCTAGAAGCGAGTTCTATGGCGGAGCATCTGGAATACTCAGGACTTTAGCTAATATAGGGATCTTAGTTAGCTATGTCCTATCAATCACCATTGCATCTCTGGCTGTTCCAAGGTATGTGGCTTTCCAAGTATTCCTAGGCACATCTAATTTGGTGGGCGGCATCACCGCAAGTTTCCTGGAGGGCCTCCATTCTGCTTTTTTGGCATCAATGGGGATATTGGCCATAGCCATGATCTTATCCGCGATTCGCGGGCAAGAGGCTAGAAGTAGTCTAATTGAGAATATCAGGGGCGGCGAGAAGCCATTTGCTGGATCGCCAACCACCTCCTCCACCGATGATTCCTTGCAATGATGGGGCCCCTCAAGCGGATGGCCAATTCCAGAGGCTAATCCTTCGTTGGGGGAAATATTTATAAGCATTATTATTGTATAGTTTGAGGGTTCCTTGGGTAACTGGCATGGACGGGACGTGATCTCGGCCCTTGAATGGGGTCGAGGGGATTTGATGGACCTCTTTCAAGAGGCCCAGGAAATGGAGAAGCACGCGAAATCAATTCTTCACATACTTGATGGAAAAGTCATGGGGGTTGCTTTCTTTGAGCCCAGCACGAGGACTAGATTGAGCTTTGAAACAGCGATGTTACGGCTTGGCGGGCGATTCATTGAATTAGGCGGGGCCGAGGCATCATCATTGGCTAAGGGGGAGAACCTAGCTGATACTGTGCGGATGCTGGATTCATACTCCAATATAATAGTGATTAGACATGAATTGGAGGGAGCAGCAAAGTTCGCGGCTGAAGTGGCTGATTCACCTGTCATAAATGCCGGAGATGGGGCTCAGAATCACCCGACCCAAGCAATGCTGGATGTATATACTATGTGGAGAGAGTTCGGTAGAATCGATGGATTAAGCATTGGATTATTAGGCGACTTACGGTATGCTAGGGTAATTAACTCACTTATTCAATTATTATCGCTCTTCAACGTCAAGATTTACCTGGTGTCGCCGCCTAGTTTAAGGCCTAGGAATGAATTAATGGATTTCATTAATGAGAGAGGAATAAGGTATGCGTATGCGGAGGATTTAAATGAGGTCATCGGCGATTTAGATGTAATATATGTGGTCAGGATACAGAAGGAGAGAATTCCGGATCCCATTGAGTATGAGAAAGTTAAGGGAAGCTTCAAGTTAACTATTGATGCCTTGAGGAATGCGAGAAACGAATTGATAATTCTTCATCCGCTTCCTAGAATTGATGAGGTTGATTTCGCCGTGGATTATACAAGGCATGCCAGGTACTTTAGGCAGGCCGCGCTGGGTGTTCCATTGAGAATGGCTTTAATTAAGTTAGTGTTGGGTGGTGTGGAATGAGCAAGGAACTGATAATCAGTAAAATAAGAAATGGAATAGTAATAGATCACATACCCGCCGGACGAGCGCTTGTTATACTCAAGATCCTCAGGTTAACCGGGACGGAGGGACGGATTGCGCTAGTCATGAACGTGGATAGCGGCAAGCTGGGAAGGAAGGATATCATAAAGATAGAAGGCAAGAACCTCAGCCAGGATGAGCTAAACATGATAGCGATAATCGCGCCAACAGCCACAGTAAATATAGTGAGCGAGTATGAAGTGAAACAGAAATTCAAGGTAGAGCTACCAACCAAGATAAGGAATATCATTAAGTGCAAGAACCCGAAGTGCATAACTAATAAGGCAAGGGAACCCGTAGTTCCATCGTTCACCGTAATCAAGGAAAATCCAGCCACATTAAAGTGCGATTACTGCGGCACCTATAACTCGCTTAGGGACGTTGAGTCTCAATTGGTGATGAAGCAATGAATAGAAAAGAATTAGTGAAGCTATTGAAAGAATATGGCGTAATTCAGTTCGGTAAATTCAAGCTAAGCAGCGGAAAAGAGAGTGATTATTACATTGACATGAGGAGAGCACTATCAGTACCAGTAATCTATAGAGAGATAATTGAGGCAATGACGCAACTAGTCTCCGATGTCGACTTAGTGGCCGGCATAGAGAGCGGGGGAGTACCATGGGCAGCCATGTTAGCGTATCGGTTAGGCATGGGAATGATATATGTTAGAAAGCAGCCAAAGGAGCATGGCACCTCAAGATCGGTGGAGGGGATTTACTCAAGCAATCAACGTGTTCTCGTGATAGATGACGTAATGACCACCGGCTCGTCAATAATGAGGGGCATAGAACTAATTCAGGCAGCTGGATTACGAGTGATCCAAGCAATGGTAATAGTAGACAGAAGCGGGGGGAGCGTTAACTTGAAAGTCCCGCTTCATTATGTCCTTAGAGCCGAGGAGATATTGAATGAACTTAATGGAACTAATAAATAAGCTACCGCCTGAGGCCACATATGAGGCATCTCATGCCTTAATGCGGCTCCCCATACTAAGCCAAGCCATGAAAATGCTTGGACCAAAGACCCATGCTTCATATGAATTCCACGGCAAAGCGCTGGATAGCCCACTAGGAATAGGAGCCGGCATAGATAAGGATGGATTATTAATGGATCTAGCGGCAGCAATGCCGATTGGATTCCATGTAATTGGCTCAGTTACGCCTCAGCCTAGATCAGGTAATCCGCGGCCACGATTCATTAAGTGCCCGGCAAAGCAAGCCATGATTAATGCAATGGGGTTACCCTCACGAGGCGCTGGTTTTGTCTTGGATCTAGTTCGAAGGAAGTGCCCTTCATGGCCTAAATCAAAGCTACTAATCATTAGCGCCGCCGGATTCACGGTGAATGATGTGATTAGGGTAGCTAGGGCAGCATCAGGAGTTAGATGCGTAGATTATGTTGAGATTAATATAAGTAGCCCAACATATAGGGGGCAATGGCTAGAGGGGGGACTTGAGGAATTAATTAGGAGAGTACATGAATTGGATGCGCCGGCTCTTATTAAGGTACCGCTTCTAAGCGATATTCATGCTGAGATTAGATTAATTGAATTGTTCTCTGAAGCCAAGCTTGGCCTAGTCATAGCTAATACCCTCCCAGTGCAGGCGCCTCTTTCAAGGGGTTATGGTGGATTAAGCGGAGCACCAATAAATCCACTGGTGCTGCGATTAATAAGGCTGGCAAGGCGATTATCACGTGATGCACCCATAATAGGCATTGGAGGATTCATGAGCGGCACATCGGTTATGGAGGGGCTGCGCATGGGTGCTGACTTAATCGGGATAGTCACTGCATTCGCATTAGAGGGGCCCCTAGCCATTTACAGAATATTAAGGCAACTAAGTTATGCTGAGGGAAAAACTCACTCCTTATCTTGATATAGGAATGCCGCTTCATCCATTAATTCCGTCAACTCCATATGGCCATACTTAGCCAAGACATCATCAACCACAGACTTAACCCTCTCAAGTAACCAACCACAATCAGGGATATCCTCACTTATTAATGCAATTGATGAACCATTGACCTTTACTGAACCCATTCTAGCCATTTCCTCAATCACATCAATGAACTCTGAACTTATGGGGAGATCCCCCTCCATGCTCCAATTAAATGCATCAAAACTACCTAAATTATCTATAATGAAACATAAAGCTCCCAATCTATCTAAGTTGCTGACCTTAAGAGCCTTAAGCAACATGGCCACAATGCATTGCCTAATATTCATTGTCGTAATTGATCTCCAGGTATTAAAAATGTTCTCCTACCTAGGTTTTTAAATGATTAATAAAAAAATCTCCAAATTCCCCATAAGGGAGGCAATTATCTGACGATCGTTCTTGCTTGTTCCCTTAAGAAGTTAAGCAAATAATAAGGACCATTAACTCCCCTACCTGTAGCTCCACTGGCCTTCCAACCGATAAAGGGCTGAGCACCAGGCCATGCTCCCGTCGTGGCGCCACCTCTCCTATTGGCATATACAACGCCAAACTCTATATATTGAAGAAGTAACTCACCTCATTCATATCCTCACTGAATATGCCGGCTGTTAGTCCATACTCAGTATCATTAGCCTTACGAAGCGCTTCATCTAATGTCTTGAATGAATCCAGCAAAACAATGGGAAGAAGTAACTCGGTGTACCACAGGTAATTGTTCTGCGGCACATTCACAGGTATTGTCGGCTCCACATAATATCCCCTGCTGAATTCACCAGCATTAAGTACCTTACCACCATGGAGAATCTTACCGCCGGCTCGTACCGCATCTTCAACGTACTTAATATAATTCTCCATCGCTGATTTATTTATGATTGGGCCCATGAACACATCCCTACGACGCGGATCACCGACCTTTATTGCCCTCGTCTTCTCAAGCAACCTAGAAATAAACTGACCTCCTCCCCGCCCTGAAGGGCGAGGCTTGTCATTCATTTGTCATCATAGATCTCCCGCTGAACATAAACCCTAGCCGCCGCCGAGCATTTTTGGCCATCAAAACCGAAGGCAGCCCTCATTACGCCCTCAACTGCCTTATCTAGATCGGCCTTGTATCTATTGGGCTTCTTTTCTTAAATGTGCGCCCCACTGATTCTTCCTTACCATTAATGTACATCGGCCATTCTCGACCCAGAATTTCCCTAACCTCATCTAGTGCTTTTTCGTATAATGGATGAATTCCCTCATCTGCCATTATGGATGCGTAGGTTATTTTTCTCAGCCATCGACTTTGAGCTGATGCAACCGTTTTATAAGCGTTATCGATATCTGATAACTCATGGTAACAAGATAAATTAATTATCGCAGTTAATAATTAAAACGAGACACGTTAACGGCACTACATGGATCTCCGAGACTACGAGAAGTGGCCAGCGACATCTAAGTCCGTATATGAATCAATCGAGATAAGAATACCATTTAAGCCATCATCAATATTAATAACTGGGATGGGGGGTTCCGGAATAGTTGGGGACGTAGTTAGGGATTACTTGGGCAATAGATTACCGATTCACGTGGTTAAGGATACCATAGTGCCCGATTGGATCAATGACAAAACACTGACTATAGCAATTAGTTACTCTGGGAACACTGCTGAAACAATGTGCAGCGCATTGCTGGCACATGGTAAGGGCTCACATGTTGTTGGGATAACTGCCGGCGGAAGAATGCTTAAGGAATTCAATGAGAGAGGCATAAGCGTGATTACCATACCTTCAGCCACTGCTCCCAGATTCGGATTTCCCCAACTCCTCTATGCCGCCCTTGCTGTAATTAATAAAGCAATAGGAATAAACGAAGAGGATATAGAGGAAAGCATAGCTGCCCAGGAAGAAGCGCTACGCGATAAATTAATTGCGGCAGATATAGGTAATCAACTCATCGGTCGTGTGCCCTATATATTCGTGGATTCCAGGGTACAAGGGGTAGCTATTCGCTTTAAGAATGATCTAAATGAGAACGCTAAGACGCCCGCAATAGTAGCGGCAATACCAGAGGCCGATCATAATGACATTGTAACTCTTATGATGAATCACCCGGTCAAGCATATTCTTATAAGAGCTGGCCCTAACCCCATAATTGATGCTGTGGAAACGGTATTCAACGACTTCTTGTCGAAATTGATTAAAATAGACCTAAAGGGCAATGGGATTCTAGCCAAGGAACTTTATGGCATTTCATTGCTTGGCGTGACGACCCTATACATGGCCGAGACCCTGGGCGTGGATCCAGTTAGGACGGACCCCATAGATGCCTTGAAGAAGAGGATGGGTAGGCTGTGTTAATTCAATTAGCGGCCGAATTATTCATGGCGATATCCCTTGGAGCAGCAGCGATTCAAGATATACATAATAGAATGATAAATGACCTAACGTGGTTCCTCGCTGCTCCAGGAGCCGCTTTATCAATTTGGTTAATAAGTAAGTCACCGCCCTATCTAACATCGCTATACTTGCTAGATGCAGGAATTGGAATAATATTGGCCATAGCCATATGGATCACGAAGGCTATGGGAGAAGCCGATGCCATAGCGATCGGCCTTATATCAATAACAACCATACCACCTCCCCCATTAACTCCACTCGACATGGCTTTGAATACCCCGATAATAGCTACACTGGTGAATAGCATGATCATAACCATCCCCTTCATTATATGGAATGCTGCACTTAATTTGAAAAGGATGAAAAAGTGCCCGGAGATCAGCAAAGCGACCCCCTTGGTTCGAGTTGCCTATATTATATTCCTCACATGTGAGCAATCAATTATAGTTAGGCGAAAGCCATGGGCTTACTCGCCCGGTAAACTAAGCATAAGGATCAGCGATGATGCGGCTCAAGTAACCGAGGGCTTAGAATACATGCTGGTTAGCTATAACATGCCCTATGTGGCCTACATATTTATGGGCTATGTAATATACATTCTAATCGGGAACCTGATGCTTCCACTAATTTTACTGATTGCTTAATTAGTACATACCGTGGAAGGCTTCATGTGAATTGCCCCGCCCTAAAGGGCTAGGTTTTCCGTCCTCCTTTGAACCCAATAAATCCTCTTAGGATTGATGCAGTAGGTTTTTAACTGGGACTTATCGAGAATAACATGCTTATCACGTTTTTGTTGGCCTTGGCATCCTTAAATGCTGTTCAAGTAAATGGTTCCTACGTATTCCTAATAAATGGAACAGCATGGGTTGGGGAACCAATTGGTAATGGTTCCTATGTGCTGATTAGCGCTAATTCCACAAACCTAGTAATCGCTGTTCTCCATAATGATTCTCTTCACGTGATTCATAGCATTCAATTAATAAAATCAAGCCCAACATTAATTGCGCCCCTTGAATTCCCAGTTAATCAACCAAGTAACGTAGTAGCAGTAACCAATGCATCGATTAATACTTACCTAAGGTTATTTACTGTGGATAATCTCAGCAATGGGGAATTAATAGGTCCAATCCGCAACATAACCTACTTAGGATACCCGCCATACACCATACAATTGGGGAATGGAATTAATTGTACATTGAAAGGCGTATCGGTGACTTTCATGGGGCATCCATCACTTATACCAATACCTGTCTATGTCAATACTGGTCCCAATGTGGAGTATATTACTGGAAACGTGACCATAGTCTCGGTGAAACCTAATGTCCCAATAAAAGTATTGGGGCCGGATTACGTAATAGAACCGCTAGGATCAATTTCCTCAGTTAATTATACAATTCAGGTTTGTATTCCAAGAAATAACTCCTTTGCTGCAATTAATTACATCACTAGAAGCATCAGATTCAGCGGAATATATAGATATGCTACATCAGTGCCGTACGATAATCCCATAACCGGTGTACCGCTGTATAAAATCGGTTGGTGCACCGATTATGCATACTATGCGGCCAATGTGCTTAGGAGGGAGGGAATAAACGCCAGGGTGGCGATCGGATACATTGTGGGGAGCAATGGCAAGGTAACTGGGATGGATTACCATGCATGGCTTGAGGCGTCAATGATAAACGATGGGTGGATAGATATCGAGGTTACTCCACCGGAATTAACGCCTAGCAGCTCAAGCAGCGCATGGAGCCTCGTTGGGATATTAATTGGATTAATAGTATCCATGCCCGCCCTAATAGCCCTATTGCTGGCTATGATAGAGAGGAAATACTCAACGAAATCTTAAGGGCTAATTTATGAATGCTATTCCCCAATATACTAGAGACCATTAGCCCCATTATGTATTTCTCTCCGTCATTTTCATCCTTAGGGGAGCCTCCTCAACACTTCATGGATTGCTTTCCACTATAGAATCCACTCATTTCTTTCTTGGTACTGCATACTAACACCACCTACAAAAATTGTTGGTGAGAAATATACTTTATTATCATTAATATACAAAAATATACAAAAGCTTGGCTTGACTTAAATGACAAGACTTGTTTTTGATTAGTCGGGCTTCTTATGCATAAGCCTTAAATTCTCGGTTAGCGACACTTTCGGGGCTTGGTAATTAAAGTTTATAAACGGGGCTAACATATGGTTGACGTAGATGTCATTAAATCAATCTAAGAACATGGATAGGGATATTCCTTCCAAGTCGCTGAGCAGAATAAGGTTCGGCATATTATCGCCGGACACCATTAGGAGAATGTCAGTTATGGAAATAACGACCTCCGAGACTTACGATGAGGCAGGCAACCCCGTTAAGGGTGGAATAATGGATAAGAGGCTCGGCGTAGCGGAGCCGGAGGCTGTATGCGAAACTTGCGGCAATGATTACAGTAGGTGTCCCGGGCATTTCGGTAGGATAGAATTAGCGCGGCCGGTAATTCATCCAGAATTCGCTAAACCAATTCATGACTTGCTAAGAGCTACTTGTAGAGAATGTGGTCGAGTCCTGCTAACTGATCAGGAGATCGAGCGGTACAGAACAAGGCTGGAGCGACTCAAGAAACACTGGAGACTCACTAGGGATAGAGTCATTACTAAGATCGTTAAAAAGGCAATTAGCCGCGATACTTGCCCTCATTGCGGAGCCAAGCAATTAAAGATAAGGCTGGAGCGACCCACTGATTTCTATGAAGAGACCGAGAACCACATAGAAATAAAGATGGATCCCATCAAGATAAGGGAGCGATTGGAAAAGATATCCGACTCCGACTTAGAGGTTCTCGGCATTGATCCAAGCTCTGCGCGACCTGAGTGGGCTATCCTGACAGTTATACCGGTGCCTCCGCCACAGGTCAGGCCATCAATTCAATTACCAAATGGCCAAATGAGCGTGGATGATTTAACCCATAAATTAGTTGAAATAGTTAGGACCAATGAGAAGCTGAGGAACGCCATTGAATCGGGTTCTCCCTCGATGATGGTTGACGATGTATGGAACTTGCTTCAGTACCACGTATCCACGTACTTTAATAATGAATTGCCCGGCTTACCTCAGGCGAAGCATAGAGGAGGCAGACCATTAAAGACATTAGCACAAAGATTAAAGGGCAAGGAAGGCAGATTCAGGGGAAGCCTCTCCGGCAAGAGAGTTGATTTCTCGGCAAGAACCGTGATTAGTCCAGATCCAAATATAAGCATAAACGAGGTTGGAGTACCCATAGATATAGCAAAGGAATTAACAGTGCCCGAATACGTTACCGAATGGAATATAGACAAGATAAAGCAATTAGTAGTGAATGGGCCGGAGATATGGCCTGGAGCAATTGAGATAGTGGGACCAGATGGCAGGAAACGAAATCTCAAATACGTTAGGGATAGAACCGAAGTCGCTAAATCAATAGTGCCCGGCTCAATAGTGTATAGGCACTTAATAGATGGGGATATAGTGCTATTCAATAGACAACCCAGTCTTCATAGGATGTCCATAATGGGCCACATAGCTAGGGTGCTTCCAGGCAGAACCTTTAGGCTTCACTTAGCGGTGTGCCCACCATATAATGCGGACTTCGATGGAGATGAGATGAATCTACATGTGCCGCAGACTGAGGAAGCAAGGGCTGAGGCCAGGCTTCTCATGCTTGTCCAGAATCATATAATAACGCCAAGGTATGGCGGACCCATTATAGGCGCTAGGCAGGACTACATAACGAGCGGTTACTTACTTACTAGAAAAGATACGCTGATCAATAAGGAGCAATTGATGTACCTATTGGCTGCCGCTAATTATGATGGCGAAATAATGGAGCCAGCCATACAGTACCCCGAGGAGCTTTGGACCGGGAAGCAAGTCATATCAATGTTATTACCGAAGGACCTTAATTGGACCCAGGCCACGGCGATGCGATCAACTTGCAAGGATGCCTATAATTGCTTCACTGATGAGTACATAGTCATAGTTAATGGTTACATGGCGACCGGGGTACTTGATAAGAAATCCATAGGAGCAGAGCAAGTTAATTCCCTTTGGCATACCATAGTGAAGAGGTATGGAAGTGATGAGGCAAGGAAGTGGATTGATTCTACGCTTAGGACAATAATGAGGTTCATCGATCTTAGGGGATTCACGATAGGAATGGATTCATTGGAGTTAGGAGAGGAAGCATTCCGTGAAATTCACGAGATAGAGAGCAAGTATGAGGAGGACGTGAATAAGCTTCTGGAGAGCTTCTATGCGAAGACGCTTGAAGCTGATCCTGGATACACGGTTGAGGAGACCTTAGAGAATAGAATAACAATACTTCTCTCCAAGATAAGGGAAGAAGCCGCTGCCATAATTGATAAATACGTTGATAAGGATTCCGATGCGTATATAATGGCCAAGACAGGAGCAAGAGGCAGCCTAGTGAATCTAACCCAAATGATGGCATTATTAGGGCAACAAACGGTTAGGGGCGAACGATTCAAGCGGGGATTCCTAAATAGAACGCTTTCCCACTTTAATCAGGGAGACCTAGGGCCCGAGGCCAGGGGATATGTTAGGTCCAACCTAAGAAGCGGATTAACCCCAATAGAGTACTTCTTCCATGCAGCAAGCGGCAGGGATGGACTCGTCGATACTGCAGTGAGAACATCGCAAAGCGGATACGCACAACGACGATTGATAAATGCAATGCAAGACATGTATGTATCATATGACGGAACGGTAAGAACATCATCGGATCTCATAGTTCAATTCAAGTACGGCGATGATGCGGTGGATCCATCGAAGAGCGATCATGGTTCGATAAACATAGATGATATAATAAAGAGAGCGCAGGCAATTAAAATCGTAAGGGAACAAAAATGAAATTAGAGGATAATTACCAATAAATAATTGCCTTTTCAATTAAAACTTATTTAAAAATTTAAATTAAGCAAAAAGGAACCTAAGCCTGGATGCCTAAAGGAAGTAGCACTGATGTAAGAAAGACGCAGTCACTTGGCAAGTCATCGATAGGAGTCACTATACCGAAGAAGTGGGCGGACGCCATAGGCCTAGGACCAGGTTCACCGGTATATCTAGAGCTTAGAGATGATGGGATCCTAATCAGGCCTATAGCCAAGGAAACCCAACGCGGCAGTAGTATATATGTTGCTGCAGACTCGTCTATTGATGGCATCCTAAGAATGGTAATAAGCTCATACTTGAGGGGCGATGATTTCATAACAATTAAGTTCAATGGATCTAATTCGCTAACTAAGGATACCTTGTTCTCAGCCATTAAGTCAAAATTAGCCGGGATAGAATTAATAGAGGAGAATACAACCGAGGCGCGTGTGAATATTCTTTCAGTTCAAACTCAATTACCGTTGAGCAAGTTAATGCATAGAATGTGGTTAACGGTTAGGGGAATGATGAGGGACTCGCTGGACTTGATTGGAAGCGGTGATGAAGTATTAGCTAGGGATGTTATGGCTCGAGATGATGAAGTTGACAAGACATACTTATTAGTGCATAGGCTAATAAACATGGCAATAGAGGGAAGGGTATTGCTGAACTCAATATCGTTGCAAAGCCGAATGGAATTAACTCCATATTTATTGGTCGCTAAGTCCGTGGAGCGTAGTGGGGACCATGCTTGGAGAATAGCTCAATGGGCACCTCAATTAAATGCACCTAATCATGCCGTGGAGACCGTTAAGAGCCTTGGAATGCGAGTCCTAGAGCTGGGCAATGAGGCCATAATGGCATTCATAGGCAAGAATACCGGCATTGCTATGAAAATACTGGATAAAAGAAATATATTGCTAAACGAGAGGGTGGAAGCCATGGAGGCGATGCATGAAGTCGCGATGGATTCGCGGGGATACATGCTTCTAGTGATAGAGTCAATAGGGAGAATAGCGGCATATGCCTTTGATGTAGCTGAGACGACGCTTGATGCATACTCGACATAGAATCAGCACTCGGCAAATTCGTCACCGATACAGGCATTTTTTAGTCATCACTCGCCAATCGATTGATGAGGCGGGTTTAAAATTCTTGCCCCAATCACGCAGGCATTAATGTATTCTTAGTCTTGTCACTGCCTTGATTGCTTGAAATCATGATGCTGAATTAATCTATCTCTAACCATTTTACCCATCTCAGTTAAATCACCATCATCATCGATGAGCCCCATTCCCTGTAGAATAGATAAATCGCTGGACGTGGATGAACCATTGATAAACCTGGACCAAATCATTGATAACTCAGCATCGCCTAGTATTAATTCTACGTATAAATTAGGCAATGACTTATCAAGTTCCCTAAGAATTAATTCGCCGTTCCTGCTTAATCCATAATATATATGGTGCTTCCTCACTTCATGTTTCCTCTTGAATTTAGCGTATGTATTCTTCAGCACCGGCTTATCTATTCTATTAACTAATCCGAGCTTCTCCAGTTGCTCTAATAATTGAACCACGGAGCCAAGAGGTATACCGGTGTCTTTCATGATTGATTTGCCATAATCCACATTAGCCCTTTTTAAATGTCTCATAATGGCTATCATTCTCCAATCCAATAAAATTGCCCTTAATCGTTCATCCACGGCTTCCTCACAGCTTAAATCTTATTGCGGCTCTATCTATGGACTCGAAAATCGTGGGATGCGCGTGGGCAAGAAGCGCAACATCCTTAACCCTAGCATTAGTGGCTACCGCCAGCGCCACTTCATTTATTAGTAAGGAGGCATCCTCCCCAACTATTTCACCGCCTATTATTCGTTGCGAATCCCGCTCTATAATTAGCTTCACCCATCCCTCTCTAGCCCTCAGTATCTGGGCATATGCATCATCCTCTAGCGGATACTTCACCACGGTATATGGAACACCCCTAGCCCTGGCTGCGTCCTCGGTTAATCCAACTACTGCCGCCTCAGGCTCGCTGAACACGGTAACTGGTATAGAATTGAAGTTAACCTCATAAATTGGAGCGCCATGAAGCATATTCCACGCAGCTATCGTGGACTCCTTAACTGCAGCATGGAACAACATGTATTGCCCAATGACGTCGCCTGCCGCATATATATTTGGCACCGTGGTTCTCATTGTTGAATCAACCATGACCTTTCCCTTCTCCACTATGCCAAGAGAATTAAGCCCCTCCACAAATGGCTTCCTACCAACGGCCATAACGACTTCCTCCCCCTTCACGGACTTCCTCCCAGTTGCCGTATCATACTCCACTACCTTTTCATTGCCGTCATTCCGTATGGATGCCACCTTGGAATTAGTTAAAACCGTTACCCCGCTCTTCTCCAGGCTTGCCTCTATTTCAGAGACTATATCATTGCTCCATCCATTTAATATGCGTGGAAGCATCTCCACAATGGTTACCTTAACCCCCATACGGCTAAGCATAAATGCGACCTCAACGCCTATGTATCCACCACCTATTATTACAACGCTTGACGGTATCTTTCTATGCTTCGTGCGAAAACCGAATAACTCCATGCTGCCTATTGATAGATCGCTTCCAGGAATGGGTAGCTTAATAGGAATAGAACCGGTAGCAACGAGGAGTCGACCGGCCTCAACATCCTTGCTCCATGTTCCTCCCTGTACCCGTACCTTATTGCTTCCAATTATTGTGGCAATGCCCTTAACTAATTCAAGTGGAGCATGCTCCTTTACTTCCCGTATATGTTGATTATAACGAAGCTCTTGAACCCAGTCCTTATTATCAATGAGGTTCTCCCAAGTCAGTCTTACTTTTTCAATATCGCTATTTCCAACCGCAGTTAACATATTCCTCATGTTCCTTAATAAATGAATGCCCATTCTTACCGCCTTAGATGGAATGCACCCCTCATATAGGCAGGAACCGCCTAGATTGCCCTTATCATCTATCATTAAGACGCGTAATCCGCCTTTGCTTAACTCGAAGGATCCATGGTAACCGCCGCCGCCGGCCCCTATTATCACTACATCATACTTATCCTTTTTCGGCGGCTTCTCGAACTCCGGATCGGTGGGTGGATAGACTGGATAATTGCCTAGCTCCATGTCTTTTGCTATCTAATAATTATAATTAAATGATTATCTTCGTTAAATGACGAATGGGGCCCAACCCCTCCACGAGCGGCAGCTAGACCCAGCGCCGACGGGCGCCCAGCATCCAGTCAGTGGACCCCTGAACACGCCCACCGCGACTTAGGGCTGCTCCCTCCCGGGCCTGACCCACTTCGCCGCGTACCTAGGTCCCGACCCACCCTACGGTGAGTGGGCCTAGGGATGAGCGTTCCAGGGGGCTGGCATTCATCGCCGGCAACACGTTGACGCAGGGCCCTCACTGCCGCCAGGCGAGGGTTTCGGCTCCCGTTAACCTACGGCTCATTTAGAGGAGGAGGCGGCAGCCCCCTCGAGCCCGGCCCCACCATTGAACGTAGAGAACGCTTTAAAAATTATTCGTAATGAATGCTAATTCTAATTTGTGTTATTGTCTCCTCTTTGTTCACTTAAGTCTACGCTAAAGTTTTTTAAATTGAGATAAATTATTCCTCGAATGATGAGCAACGGATATGCCGAATCGAGTGGGGAGGAACCTAATGCTGATTAATGGGGTTTTACTTGAGGATTTAGAGGAAGCATTAAGGCTTGTTTCAAATAGGGGCGCAAGCAAGGTAATAATAGAGGCACCAACTGGTTTTAGGAATGTTGCAATAGAGGTCGCTAAAATGATCAAGGATGTCCCCGTATTCATTAGTGGGCGAAATACATGGGGCTCATGTGATATATCGTTTAATTCTAATGCAGCCATAATTCATTTGGGGCATGCTGTTCCACCAAATATAGAGGGCATACTTCGAATGAATGGGGTAACGCTAACTAGGAGGGGGGCTTTGATTGTGATTAATTTTAAGGATTCGTCTGCATACTTGGTTCCAGCATATTATGAACCAAATAGGGATGTGATTAAAGCATTGCTAGAGAAATTGGAACTAGTCCCTGGATTCGAGTTAATGGCTTATGCATTACCATATAAATTATACGCGGAAGAAATATCACAAAACCTTGGAGTTAAGCTGTATGGCCCATTTACTGGCTGCTTTTTCCCTGTTAGGACCAATAATGCGGCGGTCGTGTCGGGAGGATTATTCTATCCATTAACGGTGAAGCTAGTGAATCCAGCGGCAAGAGTAATAGCGGTGGATCCTCATAGGGTTTCCGTAGATGATGTTGAACAGGCATATAGGAAGCTATTGGCCCTCAAGATTAATGCATTACTTAAGGCTAGAGAAGCTAAGAGGATTGCAGTGATAGTGACTGGAAAGCCTGGACAATCCATGGAGTTACAGGCAGATGGGGTGCTTAAGTTCCTGAAGAAGAATGGGATAGAGAGCTTTATTGTCTATAGCGATGAGGTTGGGCCCGACTTAATAAATGAATTAAGCGTTGATGCAGTAATAAACACGGCCTGCCCTCGTCTTGGCTTCGATGATTTGGATCGATTCAATAAACCTGTTATAAATATGGGAGAGATCCAGTATCTAAGAGGAGAGTTAGGAAGATACTTAAGCAGTAGTGTGCTCATCTGGCCCGGCAATATGGGCGAATAGCCTCATTGGTTTCACATTAGGAGGAAGAGGAAGCGACACTAATTTATCCTTAAACAATAACAGCATTTTCCCATTTAATAACCACTTTCCCACGGCCTCAACATGTTCATCAACCTCATCCAGCAATGCAAATCTAAGTGGAGAAGCACCAGAGCCACTATACTCTATCCATATCTCCAATATTATGGCGTCATCAAATTCATGATAAATGGGGACAATCGTGAAGTCTTGAGAGGCTGGAATATCCATATCTATATATATGGCGAATCCATAACCAGTATCAACTAGTTGGGTTGACTCCACAATATTCAACAATTCCTCCTCTTCATCCATTGCTTGCTGAAACTCCCTCGAGAGGTTTTTAATGCTAACTTACCTTATTTATTGCATGTTCATCAGCGATAATCATGGGCATGTGAATCCAGTTAATGGCTTAGGGCCAAAGATAGTTGCCAAGAGGTTCGCCGAGAAGGGCGGCTCGTTTATGGTTATAGTAAGTCTTTTGCCATCCGATTTCGGATTAAATGCAGGCGATATCAATGATGTGGAGAAGCTGTATAGGCTAACAATAGAGTCCTCACGATTAGTAAGCGAGTCTGGAGTAAAGTCGGTTCCCGTGATAGGCCTTCACCCGGCTGAGTGCTATAAATTATTGGAGAGAGGCTGGAGCATCAATGATGTGAGGAATCACATGATTAAGGTCATTGACGCAGCAAGCCAATTCATAAAAAGGGGAGAGGCAGTTGGCATAGGAGAGATTGGTCGACCTCATTGGGATGTCAATAATGATATAATTGAGTTATGTAATGATATAATACTATATGCTATGGAAACTGCAAGAGATATTAATGCAGTAGTGCACCTACACTTAGAGCGTAAAGGAAGAGAAACCGTTGATTCTATAAAAATACTAGCCGACAAAGCAAACATAGCCAAGGAAAAAGTCGTACTTCACCACGCGGCGCCAGACATGGTCGGCATAGGAGCCTCATATGGATTCTCACCATCAGTGCCAATAGGTAGAAAAGGAGAATTTGATGCTGCCATACAATTAGGCCCCATCTTCGTCGTTGAGAGCGATTTTGCAGATGACCCAAAAAGAACAGGCAGCGTTATACCACCATGGACGCTGGCCAAGAAGCTTAAGAATTACGTGGAAAGGGGTATAGTAAGAGAGGAATTCATTGACTCTATCTGCAAAACAAATATGGAGAAAATATATGGAATAACCCTCTAATTCATCAAATAATTGATTCTTTCCATAGTTAGGGTTTTTCCTGCACCTCTCCGCCATATAGATGGGACTTTATCCTTAACTACTTTACTGACCTCCTCCCCGCCCTGAAGAGGGTTGTTGTTTCGCGCGAAGGGTTAAATAATTTAATAATTTAATGCATCCATTTTCTAATGTTTCGTATATATACTTGTAAATCCTCTTCTTTTATATCTTCACTTGAGATACATTCATCATCTATACAATACATGACGGCTGGCTCCGGCTCCAGTAATTCGCCGGTGAGGCTGTTCATATTCATTGACACTATTAGTTCATCGATTGGAACCTTACTTATGACGAGTCCACCTTTTCGCGTGATCCTATATGCACGCAATTCCTTTATGTACTTGCCATTCCTTTTCATGCTAGTAAGGCTTCGAAGAACCATTATCAGAAACCCATCATGAAGCGAATCAATAACTACGTCGGAGAAGAATTCCGTATCATGCTTATTCTCGAATTGCAGATAACCGTTATATTTCCTAAGCCGCCATTTGCTTGCTTCCCCCCTTGACGTGAGTAATGTTAAGTGAGCCCTAGTATATACGTGTCTCTCTAATTCATCTAATATAGCCTTGACCACCTTATCCATGGATATAAAAAGCCATCTTACTTAATAAACGTAGTGATCTCTTGACATAACCAAGGCAAAGCAAATCTTTCGCCCAGCATTTATCTCTTCATCAAGCCATAAATGTGGGAATTTTCTTAATTGATGAGGGGAAGTAAACCGTATTTACATAGAATTGAGCTGATGCTTTAATGAAGTGAGAATATTTTTAAACAGAAAAACGGACAACTTCCTATGGCTGATGATGCCCAACCGAAAGAGCTGGATAAGTTGAAGGAATTATCCCATAAGAAGCCAGAGCTAAGTAAAGAGCAGGTTAAGTTATTGAGATTGAGGTTACTTATGGAGAGACGAGAACCAAGGTGGATGAGGATGAATTCATGGCTAAACAGGAAGCTGCAGAATGGATGGCGCAGACCGAAGTCCCTTGACAATAAGATAAAGAAGCAACGCAAGGGTTATCCACCATTAGTTAAGGCTGGCTATGGTAAACCGAGATTGGTAAGGGGACTTCACCCCACCGGATATGAGGAAGTGATAATTCATAATGTTAGGGAATTGGATTCAGTTGATCCACGGAAACAAGCTGTTAGGATAGCGGCAACCGTTGGGTTAAGAAAGAGAATAGAAATAATTAGAAAAGCCTCTGAGAAGGGCATTAGAATACTTAATTTAACAAAGAACGCCCTTGACCGTTTAACGCAATAAGAAGCAAGCAAAAACAAAACCCAATACATAACTATTACGGGAAGCACTGAACCTCAATGTTCTTTATTATTTAGGGACCGGAAATTCCAAATTGTTAGAATCTCACTAAGATTTCCAAGCAGAGGCGTTATTTTATGTGGATTGCGATTAAAATAATAGTGGTTCGTTTAGCTTAGTTTGACGTATTTACTCAGAGTTGGTATAGTGAATTCAAGGCCTAAACTCTTTAAGGTGGATATAGTTGGCACTCCATTCTCATCCCATCCACGTTGCCTATAGTACTCCTTAAGCATTGAATCATATGCATCAAGCCTAAGCTTAGCTCCGCGAAGTGGACCTTTACTGAGAGGTTGCTCGAACCACTTTCTTGGTGGGTAGTCGTACTCCTTGCTCCATCCTCCGTACTCCCTTATCCAGAAAGCCCGTATCAACGTATATATTCTGTCAGCCAAAGTGATTAAATTCAGATCAGTGCCTGTGGCTGCCTTGAATAATTTTGAATACCAATCCAGCTCTAAACCAACCTCTACCCAAGGGAACCTGCAGCCAACCATGGATTCAAACCAGCCGCCCCTTATTCTTTGCAGTTCAATTACCTTGGCGGCTTTCTCCGGAGAGTAACTGTCTCTTCCTGTCTGTACTTCCCATGATATAACCCATGAGTCCTTATGGCTAGCGCCTATGGGCGATGTGCCAAATGCGAGAGCCATGCCTGGGGCCGCATGACAATCATACGCGCTGACCTCTAGCCCTTTAACGCTCATTGAGAATTTCCAAGAATCATGACCGATCCTCTGCGCAGCTATTCTGGAACCCTCCGCTAGTAATTGGCCTAACTCGCTTGACCTATTAGCTATCTCAGCCACGGCTCTGGCGGCGGCCTTGACATCGCCCCATTCAAGCCCATTATCGCCCTTAAGCAAGCCCTTCTCTGTAGCCTCCATTGCCCAACTTAATGTGCCACCTAAGCTTATGGTATCCATGCCAAACATATCGGCTAACCTATTCAGGTAAGCGGCTTTATCAAGTGAATCCATACCTATGTTGCTGCCCAACATAGCTATATTCTCATAATCAAGCTCCGATAATTGAGCCTCCAAGTCCTTAACAACGTGGCCACACGGCATGACGCAGTTAGGGCATGATCGAGTCAATACCTTGCTTTTCTCAACCATGAATCCACCAATCTTACTAAAATCATCGAATTGACCCTCTGTATAATTATATGTGGGGAGAACACTTGCTTCTTGAGCCCACTCCACTGTCGCAGTGGTTCCTTGCCTTAACCAAAACGGGTAACCGGGTTTCGACTTTGTGGCCACTATCGCATCAACGCCTATCTTCGAGAGAGCAGGATCGGCTGCCGGCGGAAGCGGCCGAGTTCCCTTGATAACTATGGCCTTAATCATTTTGCTCCCCATGACTGCGCCCATGCCTGGTCTTCCACCGCTTCGCCCTTTTTGAGCTATTACTGTGGCGAACTTAACTAAGTTCTCCCCAGCTTGCCCTATTAAGAGGTAGCCTGCATTATTTCCATAGATTTTCCTTAACCTATCCTCAGCCTCGAACGTATCAAGGCCCCAAATATCGCTGGCATCCATGAACTGCACCTTATCGTTCTCAATGTAAAGATAAATCGGCTTTTCTGCCTTGCCCTCTATTACTATTGCATCTAGATTTGCACGCCTCATATGCACCGATGCCCAGGAACCTATATTCCCATCACCATATCCCCCAGTTAATGGGCTCTTAGATGCTATAACTAATTTACCTGTATTAGGGCCTGGATAAGCAGTAACTGGTCCAACGGCCAGCACTAATTTATTCTTAGGAGAGAGAGAATCCGTGCCTGGCTCTAGTTCTTCCCATAATATCTTTATCGCTAATCCTCGACCGCCCACATATGAAGCCAATATATTTGGATCAATTCCTTGAACCACGTATTTTCGACGGGTTAAGTCTATCCTCAATAAATTACCGCTCCAACCCTTCATGATTAAGGCAAGCAATTAACGGCTATTAAAAACATTTTGCTTCATTTAAACCTGGCTAGTGAAAACAACTGGCCTCCCCCGCCGTAAATGGCGAGGCTTGTTTCCATTATCAAAATGTATTCGCTGACGATTGGATTGCTTCTTAATTCCCATTAAGTTCAGCTTTTCGGTAGCATCAATACGTAATGTATAAAAAATATATATTTGCTAACTACCCATGTTAAACTTCTTGATAGGCATGATGCTTGGATTCTCATTAGCAGTGCCTCCTGGACCCATGAATGCATTAATAGCGGCAGAGTCGCTTAGATCCCCCATTCATGGAACTATGGTTGGAGCGGGAGCAATGACGGCGGATGCCATATTGATGACCATATCGCTGCTTCTCTATCAATTAGTGAAGCCATTCGTGTACTATATATACTTGGCTGGGGGCATTATAATGATTTACCTAGCGTATAATGTGCTAATGAGCAAGCAAACTGGATCTAATAATAAAGCCGTAACTATTAGCTATACTAAGGGAATCATTATGGGCATAACTAATCCATACCAAATAAGTTGGTGGGTAACTGCTGGATTGAGCTTTATAAGCATATTTGGCCTAGAAAGTGTATTAGGCCTATTCATCGCCATAATTATATGGATAATCGTTTTCCCCATAATAATCAACTTGGGCAGCAGGTATGGAGGATCAAAGGCATACGACGTAATTAGGGTAACCACTGCAGCAGCAATAGTGGGCTTTGGATTGTACTTCATAATTAATGGACTAACCCAACTTCACTTGATAAGTCTCTAATAATAAACCTCATCCTTTAAGAGCCCAAGATGTTTTGAGGGGGGCCTAAGCATTAGCACTTTATTGCTTGAATAGTCCTTTCTTGACCAAATACATGAGGATGAGGAGATGATTCATTCTACTTGATAAAACGAACGACGAGCCTCGCCTTTCAAGGCTGGGTAAAGCCTAAGCCCTGGCGTTGGTGAGGTGATAGCTTCCCTAATCAATCAGTAGGGAACGGGGGCTTGATCCCGCAATGCCAAGGGAACGAGCGGCGCCCATGAAAGGGGCGTCCCCCAAACCTCGGGAAACCCTCGCCAAATGGCGAGGAAGAGGTCAGGGAAGGAGACGAACTAGAGAAGAGCTGCCTAACAGGAATAATGCAAACATCATTTCCTCAAGGACAAGGAGGAGCTGGATGATGCAATTTGTTATGATTGAGGAATATCGCGTTATTTAATTAATCCCAAGTATTTGTTTTATGAATATTGACTTATCAAAACTTTGTAAATCATCATAGCCTTGACCGGTACCCATGAATATTATCGGCTTTTTCAATTCAATCAACAAAGTTAGAATCGAACCGCCCTTAGGATACGCATCCACTTTAGTCACCATTATTGCATTTATGGGCACGTATTTCGCATATGTCCTAGCTATCTCGAGCGCTTCATTACCCATCAATGCATCCGCCACAAAGATCGTTAAGTCAGGTGAAGCCACCCTATGTATCTTCCTTATCTCCTCCATTAGGCTCTTATCTGTATGCATTCGTCCCGCAGTATCAATCATAACCACATCAATATGCCTACTTGAGGCGTGTTGAATTGCGTCATAAACCACTGCCGCTGGATCTGCGCCATACTGATGCCTAATCACTTTAATGCCTAACTTAGTTGCATGACCCTCTAGCTGCTCTATTGCGCCTGCCCTAAACGTGTCGGCAGCAGCCCAAATCACGCTGTACCTCCTATCCAATAGATACTTAGTTATCTTAGCTATGCTAGTTGTCTTACCGTAGCCATTCGGTCCAAGATACATCATAATGAATGGCCTCCCCTTCTTTTCTTCAATGCTTTGAATTAAGTCTAGGTTAGGCACATCCCTTAACAAGTCCATGAAGGCCTCATATAATGAATTATTGATTATGCCTAATCTATCGCCAAAGCGAGGCACACGTATCTTAATTAGGTGGTTCCGCAATGAGTTTATTATTTGCTCCGCCGACTCCAGCGCAACGTCGTATTCAATTAATTCGTTGAATAAATTATCAAGCAATTCATTTACCTCCTTTTCCCCAAGTTCCTTCTCTCCTATGGAGCTAGCTATTGTATCGGCGGCCTTCTTAAACGCGTCACGTATCTTTTCAAACATGGTTATGACTTAGCTTGAGGTTGCCTTCCTTGCGACTGTAACTGTTGATATATTATGGTCAATACATTGCGTACCTCATTACTTCGCCGCATTGCCTCAGCTAATTGCTCCTCTAGCTTGGACTTAATTGCTTGAGTTTCTTTTAGCCTATCATCAAGCATGGAAATTGCTCGTTGGATCTCCATTTCAGCGACATAGCCGGCTCCCACTGACATCAAAATTGGCGTATTTACTTGAGTAGTAGCCTTCACGAATGCACCTGCACCTATGGATACGAATGAATCATCGATCTGTCCCTTACTCATGGTCTCCAGCACGGACTTGGCGTTTCCATAATCCCTTAATGTAGCATCTATTACAGCTATGTTCTGGGTAAGCGTATTAATGATTGCATTTAATTCCTCATACTCCCTACTAAGCTCCTCTAATTGTTCTCTTGTTATTACTAATCTTCCTTGATCCGACACCATAATCACCTTAATTGCTGTTCCCCAAATATAACTAACCGATCCAGCGATAATAATTGATGCAATTCTTTATTGGAAACCATTGATGGATCCAACGCCTCTACAGACTCTATCCTTATTAGGTGCCTCTTGACCCTATGTAATCCACCAATATATGTATAGATCTTCTCCTTTGCATCCATCTCATTAATTGCAACAACATCCTTCTCTATGTTTTTCCACCCATCCACATCCCTAAACATTCCCTTAACCCTGTAAACCCTAACTGACATTAAGGAAACCTCAAAAGCAATATTAAATAAGCTTTTCTAAATATTACCCTCCCACACATTCCCATAATTACTTGAGAACCAGAATCTACTGGCCCCCTACCCGCCCTAAAGGGCAGGGTTTGTAGTTATCTGAATCATAAATTCCCAATAAATCGCCAATGGTAAATCCATGAATTGATTATGAACTATTCTTCCTTTGTCCATTATTTGCGTGTCCACTTAATGGTAACGCAATCTTAATGCAAACTACGAATGCTTCATTAACTATCATTACCTTAACAACATGAAACTTAGATGCGTCATATCCTCAACCCAACTCATGTGAATGTCATATAGCTGCATTAACTCAATTGCATAATCATATAAGGAAACCACAAATTAAACAACTTCCTATTTTGAGATCCATGCAAGAAGCGTTTCTGAAACCTCATGTTTATAAATTGATCCGATCTAGACCATTGATGGGTAAACTATTCGGCACTAATGGAATAAGATTGGAATTCCTGGAAGGAAAGTATGATTTACTGCAAATAGCTAGGATTGGGGAAGCCATTGCATCATACTTTAATGGAGGAGAAGTATTAATGGGAAGAGACGCGAGAACAACTGGAATCGCTATTTCAAATATAATTAGCGGAATTCTTTCAATGTATGGAATAGAGGTTCACGATATGGGTCTAGTGCCGACCCCCGTGCTTCAATACATAGTTAAGGCGGAGGGGTATGATGGCGGGGTAATGATAACTGCTAGCCATAATCCTCCTCAATATAATGGAATAAAGGTGATGAATAAGGATGGCATAGAGGTATCTCGTGAGGAGGAGACAAGGATTGAGGCGCTTTATGATGAGGCGCGGCCTGGAAAGTCATATAGTGAAGTGAAGCCCATAAGGGAGATCGATGCTGGCTACATGCTGAGGACCTACGAGGACCACTTGTTAGAACTTTTTCCAAGCGAATCAATTAAAAGATTTGTTATTGCCGCGGATTTTGCTAATAGCGTGGCTAGCCTTGTATTGCCCAGGATCCTTGAAGAGCTGGGGATCCGGTTAAAATCGATAAATGGCCACTTAAGTGGATTATTTCCAGGACGGTTGCCGGAGCCTCGGCAAGATACTTTGCTGGAGACCGCCAAGGCAGTAAGGGAGATGGGGGTTGATTTCGCTGTTGCATTTGATGGAGATGGAGATCGTTCTATGTTCATTACTGGAAAGGGGGAGGTAATTCCAGGCGATAGGTCAGGCCTAATACTTGCCGAATCGCTACTTGATGAGGGGGGAGGGGGTTATGTTGTTACGCCTGTGTCATCATCATCTATGGTGAAGGCTGAAGTGGAGAAGAGGGGTGGGAAGGTTATATGGACAAAGGTTGGTTCCGTGGATGTAAGTCATACCTTAATGAGGACCGGAGGCATCTGTGGTTTTGAGGATAATGGAGGATTTATTTGGCCACGGCATCACCCAGTGCGCGACGGCATATCTACCACGCTGCTCATGATGCATGTCCTCAGCGAAAAGGGAAAGAGCTTGGATCAGGTCTACTCTGAGCTGCCATCTATGTTTCTATATAGGGATAGAATAGAGATGCCTAGAGAAAGGGCGATGAGGATTATCGAGGCGATTCAAAAGGAAGTCTCGAATGCCGTAACTATTGATGGAGTTAGGGTTGATTATGATGATTCTTGGTTCTTGATTAGGCCGAGCGGCACTGAGAATGTGCTTAGGATAACAATAGAGGCAGTAAGCAATGATAGGCTAGAGGAATTAAGGAAGTGGATCTTCTCCTTTATTTCGAGAATTAATTAGGCCGCTAATGCTGTGAGCTACCCCATCCTTAAGGGGCTTCCCGCTTCCCCGCCCCGCCTTGCCCATCGTTACGGGTAGTGGGCGGATCACGGGCACCACGGGCGGCACCCACCCTGCATGATTCAAGTGATTAAGCGAATTATAATCCCTATCAGCCCTCCAACCAGACTGGGCACTCAACCCCATCACTCAACGCTAAGTCCTTCACGTAACACTTGGCGCACGTTTTCGAGGAATTCCTAGGATCCACAAAAACCACCTTCTTCCCATATTTTTCCATCTGGTACCTCACGATGCCCCTAAGCTCGTGAATGGCGACGTCGTGTAGCCTCATCCTAAGCCCTCTAGAAGACTTACCAACGAGTTGCTTAACGGAGATATCCTCCATAACCACGACGTCGTAATGCTCCGCAAAATACCTCCCCAATTTCATATATAAGTCCCTCCTCAGATCCGCCAAATGCTCATAAGCCCTCGCTAACTTCATCTTAGCCTTGAACCAGTTCTTAGATAGAAATTTCTTCCTAGATAGCTCCTTGTGGAGCCTCCTCACCTTCTTCAATGCCTTCTCATATGGCCTCAAGTTTGGGAGGAACTCACCATCCGAGGTCACGAGAAGCTTCTCCACCCCAACATCAATCCCCACCGCCCTTCCAGTGTTTAGTAGCTTCGGAAATTCATAATCCTCAACAATGAACGAGATGAAAACCCTTTCACTCCTCGTCAATTTCACAGCCACGCGTTTCACTTTCTCTAGCGGGAAGTCCCTATGAACAATTAATTTGAAGACGCCCAAGTGTGCCAGCCTCAGCACGAGCTTCTTCCCATTCCTCCTACTCCTCTCCCTAATCTCCCTAATGCCGAGTATCCTCCAACCGCTCTGCGGATAAACCAAGGAGTAGTACTTATGGGTTTTCTTCTCCCTCGGGAATCTTGCAAGCCCATCGAAAAAGCGCTGCCTAGCCTCATAATATCTATCTGCGATCTGTTGAACTACTTGCGAATAGATTTGCTGATATTCCTCATCTTGTTTCCTCAAGTCGAGGGCTAGTTGCCTCAACTCCGTGAGGGTCAAGCCCCTACCATCCTCATGATGGAAGTATTTGTCTGCCCATCGTAGGGTGTTGTAGATCTCCGAGGCTAACCTCAATTGAGCCTTTAACGCCCTCAACATCTGTCCATCAGTATATGCTCTAAACCTAAACCCCACGATGGGCACCAGAAAAATAGGAACATCACTAATATAAAGTTATTCCCCCTCATCCCAGCCATAAATGGCGAGGTTTTCCCATGTGTATAAAAAGTACTAAATAAACCCTAGTGATATGTCCAAATACAAGTACCTAGTAGCGACAGCCCTACTACTCATGGTGCTGGCTGTTGCTGTATCAATCAATACGGAGAAGGCTTCGCCGGCGTTTCCACCGGTTAGGCCGCCCCACGTTAAGTACCAGGTAACGCTTCCCCCAAGCTGGTATAATGGGGACCATGCTCCAGTGGGCG
>Ga0080003_1000401_pt1 | contig 29194 bp, 30 predicted proteins | sample JossMetagenome_FD_69206 | JGI IMG/M metagenome (GOLD analysis project Ga0080003, IMG submission 69206) | Hot spring microbial communities from Joseph's Coat, Yellowstone National Park, USA - JC2_E (SPADES assembly) (version 2) | ecosystem: Environmental > Aquatic > Thermal springs > Hot (42-90C)...
CGTTGCCGCAGTAGCTCAGCCAGGGAGAGCGCCCGGCTGAAGACCGGGATGTCGCTGGTTCAAATCCGGCCTGCGGCATATATATCTGGAGTTAAACCCCTTTGCGAAAAATATTTATCGCGATAAACGTTTTGACGTCGGTAAATCGTCGACAAATCATTTTTGACTTCGGTAAACACTTAATTTAACGTCGGTAATTTTCACTTATCACTGTGTTTTTATAACGTAAAAAAGGGCGTAGAAAGGCAAAAACAGGTTTTGATAAAACGCAAGTTTTAAGACAGCCTAGCCACCCAGTTTTAAGGGTGTCTAAATTTATAACGTCAAACTTGTGCATTTCGCTTTAGACTGTTTTATTCCAACAAGTTTTGCCAGACATTTTATATGGTCTGACCAGAGATCTTTTGTCTACATACAAATACACACGTGTTCTTAGCAGATAAGGCTGGCTGCCCAACCACCTTATTAAATTAGTTAAAGGTGTGTCTAAACTGGGCTACGTTCAGGGAGGTTTTGGTCTACCCAATATTTATATACTCCATAACCGGATCGCACGTTTACACACAAATTAACACGTGCTTTTTGGGGCTCTTCAAATTGAGCTGCTTAGGTATTATCAGCATTATCATAAGTTTTATATCGGTCTTAAAAATCTCTGATGCTGTATACACATTGAGCGTGTCAGCGTTCAGGCGCTCATATGCAGGGTTGTTGGTGCAGAAGTTCTGCAGCTGCCCGACGTTATTGGCATCTGGCAGACTTTCAATCTGGCTCGTTTGCGCATACGTTAGCATAACTATAGAATTGTTGTACATGCCACTGTATTCATTAACCACTTTGATTTGTCATATTGCCTACTTCGCCTGTTGAATTTGTGTAGGGCGTTGTTGATCCATATGGGCTACTGCCAAAGCCGGTCAGGCTTGATGTGTTTACAATAGGCCCTGGCAGCGATGCTATATTTGCATTTACATTGGTGTTTATGCCTATTGCTTTCAATACTACCACAACCTTCGTGGGTGATGTTGAGTTACCAGCTATGATCGTGGCAGTTAGATTAAGCGGTATACCATACTGCATTGATATACAGCTTGTTATGTTGTATGTAAAATTGGCAGGCGATGAGATAGAGGTAAGCAAAGAGCTGGACTGCAAAGCATTCTGCGGCATGCTGGCTCTGCCTGAGCCTTGCATAAGGTAGCATTGCTCATTGTTATATGAGAGCTCCTTCACACCTTTGACTGTCATGTTTAATTCATTTGTAAAGCTTGATACGCTTGAGTTTAATACACCTGTGCTAGATTGCGCTGAAGTATTCTTTTCACATTTGAAGCCTGATGAGCTGTTTCCGGTAAGCATGTTCAGTACTGACATGTCTATGCATGAGTAATGCACTGACTTGTTTGCTATCTCTACAATGCTCACATTGCCCAGTATAGGCACACCGCTTATGCTCGCGCTTTCCCTTGAGATATTGCCGTCTTTTTCATAAGCAGCACTTATCGGCATTGTCTCAGTAAGATTGCCTGTAAGCGACTCTTTCATTGCGAGCTGGATCGATCCTGTATAGGATACATTGATCTGCTTTGTGTTGTTGATTGTACTCATTACCGCGTTTGCCAATGCATGCAAGCTAATGGGCTTGTTTGTAGAAAGCAATGCTATAACCGGATTGCTTGCCGTGCTGCCAGCAGGCTTTATTAATGAGTAGGCAAGGAATGCGACAAGCAACAGGATTATTATGCCTGCAATGGCTTCGACGAACAGACTGCTGTTGACTGCTTTAACCTTATGAGCTTTACCCTGCTGGGCGTCGCCTTGTTCAGGGTAATTTTGCCCGCCAAGCACCGACACGCTTTGTGGACTGCTTGAACTTTGTGGACTGCTTGAATAGTTATTGCTACTATTCTGCTGGTTTTCTGGTTGATGATAGTTATCTTCCATAAGAAAGCCTCGTATTAAATTTTATGCATTGCTTTATATTTATATCTTACGGTAAACTATTACATTCTTTCTATCTGACTTCTGCGTTTTTATCTGCTCCTCCTGCCCGTTCTGGATTATAAACAGGCTTGCTTCTTTCTTTCTTTGCAAATACGACACTTGCCACTATTAATAATATATCAGTAAAGCTAAAAATACTTACCATAAGCCAGTAGCCTAGTTTGTTGAAATTTATATCTAATTATAGAAACACCTTTTTCGATGTTCTTAATTATATCACCACCACACACTATTCGCAGCAGGCTTTGTTGCTAAGCAGATATAGAACTGCTGAATCCAACGTTAATAACAATATCATAAGCCCAAGTATCAGCAACCACCCATCATATTTATTACTATTTTTTTCTTCTGTCCTTTGTCTAAAATTATAGTTAAACTGTGATCGCATAAATTTTATACTTTAATAGGTGTAGCAAGAGCAAATCAACATATTTTATCAGAAAAATCAGGGATCTCTGCTCAACTCAGCTGTAAAATTGCTGGTAAAAATAACTCAAAAATACGTCGTAAAAGGCACTAAACTCCATAGCAGTTTTAACTTCCGGGGCAGAGAAATGAAGAGTTATTTGCCCTGCCTCAGATAGCCCACACGCAAAACAACGCCTTCGTCGGTGTTTTCTACACGAGGCTTGTCTTCAGGCAGATGCCATTTGCTCTCATCTTCATGCTTCTCTGCTTTTTCTGTCACATTCATTTCATCACCTTAGCATGAATGATGACAGGGCAGGCAATTATAGGAGCGTAAAGGATATATAAATATATTTCGCTTATTACACTGTGCTAATTTCTGCTATTGCACATAGCCCTATCTGTGAAAGTGGTATAATGCAGAATCTCGACATGCCATGGACGGAAAAGTACAGACCTAAAACCCTTGACGAAGTAATAGGCCAACAGCTTATAGTAAAAAGACTGAAGGCTTTTGTCGAGAAAGGGAACTTCCCAAACATGATCTTTGCAGGCAGCGCAGGCATAGGCAAAACGACCTGCGCTATAGCTTTGGCAAATGACCTTTACAAAGGCAAGACCGAAGGTGTGTTCAAAGAGGTAAACGCAAGCGATGCGAGGGGAATAGATGTTATAAGAGGTGAGATCAAGGAATTCGCCAAGACTGTCTCACTATCAGAAGTGCCACTCAAGATAATGTTCCTGGATGAAGCAGATGCACTCACGTCAGACGCACAACATGCGCTTAGAAGGACTATGGAGAAATACACAAAGGAGACGCGTTTCATACTCAGCGCGAACTACGCTAATAAGATAATCGAGCCGATACAAAGCAGGTGCGTGGTGTTCAGATTCAAGCCACTGAGCGAGGAGGACATGAAGAAATACATTGAGAGAATAGTAAGTGGGGAGAATCTGAAAATAGATGACAAAGCTATAGCCGCACTAATCTATGTAAGTGAAGGCGACTTGAGAAAGCTGACCAATACGTTGCAGAGCGCTGCATTGCAGAGCGAAAAGATAACTGAATCAAACATATATGATGTAGCGGCAAGGGCAAGGCCCAGAGAGATCGCATCCATGCTGAAGCTTGCAGCAAGCGGGGATTTTGAAAGCGCGGTAAATGAGTTGAACACACTTATGCTTGCCCACGGTATGGGCGCAGAAGACATATTAACGCAGTGCTATCGTGAAGTCCAGGGTATGAATATCGACGAGCACCTTAAGCTTAACATAATAAAGATGATCGGGGAGAGCAACTTTAGGATAGTGGAAGGTGCAAATGAAAGGATACAGATGGAGGCGCTACTTGCCGAGATTGCACTTGGCGCAAAAAATAAATAGATAAAATAGAAGGATGCGCAAAAATTGGCTTCAAATACCATTATTTATGGCCTAATTCTTATAAAATTTTGTAATCTATGCAATACGGGTGCTTGTATGGTAAAGGAGGGAGACAAGGCTATAGATTTTGAATTAGATGGGAGCGACGGTAAAAGGCATACGCTTGCTGAATTCAAAGGCAAGTATCTTGTGCTATACTTTTATCCTAAGGATAATACCCCTGGCTGTACAATAGAAGCGAATGAGTTCAACAAGAAGCTAGACGAGATACGCAGGCTTGGTGCTGAAGTGGTAGGTGTAAGCAAAGACAGCATCGAATCGCACGGCAGATTCAAGGAAAAGTATGATTTGAATTTCCTTTTACTTGCTGATCCAGATAGCAGAATAATAAAGGCTTATGGTGCTTACGGAAACAGGGGCATATTTGGCGAGGGAACACTAAGAAACACATATATTATAGGCAAAGATGGAAGAATAAAAAGGATATTTGAGAAGGTAAGCCCGAAAGGGCATGCAGACGAAGTAATCGAATTCCTCAAGGCTCAGGAATAACCCAGATCCTCAAGCTTCTTCTTTATCAGCTTGGCCTCATAGTCTACTTTCGAGTCGCCGTTTTCCTTTATTTCTGTAAGAAGCATCCTGAGTATGAAAGCGACGTAACTGGATACTGAGGGAAAACCGGTATCAGCAATGTGGGCTTCTACTTTATGGAACAACGGCGTAGGTATAGATACTGTTGTAAATTCCTGCCTTGCGCCTCTTTTTACTTTCAAGTCATCACCGTATAATTGATGGAGGCAAAGCTTTTTATATTTAATTATGTATAATTAATTGTAATTATAGGTAATTATAAATTACAGGTCGACTGTTGATAGGGTAATCAGATGGTAGGAAAAAATGGCGATAGTATCATAGTAGAAGAGCTGAATGCTAACCCCGACAGGAATAATTGGGAGAAATTCAGAAAGTATCTGTTAAGGAGCAAGGCAAAGTACTACAAGGTGTTTTACCCTAAAAAGTTGAAAAGCAAAAAGGAACTTCTCTATGCTTATGCTGTAATATATGATTCAAAATACAGGCAGATGTTCAAGATACCTGTATACATGAAGGAAAAAGGAAGCGTGCATGGGGCAACAATCTATTTCAAAGAGTTGTTGAACACAAATAAGGACTATAAAGAGTGGGTAGCATGATAGAGCAGGATTTGAATACTCTTGAGGAGAAAAGTATATTTATACTTAGGGAGGCGAGCCAGCGTTTCAAAAATATAGCGGCGCTGTGGTCCATGGGCAAGGACTCAACAACCATGCTTGCAATAGCAAGAAAGGCATTTCTAGGCAAGGTGCCATTTCCAGTAATACATATAGACAACGGCATAGATTTCCCAGAGACCTATAGTTTCAGAGAGAAACTGGCAAAGAAATGGAATCTTGACCTAATTGTGGAAAAGAGCGAGATAAAGCCCGATCCAATAGGCTCTGCATGCTGCGGTGCAAACAAAGCAGATGCGTTAAAAGAGCTTATGAAAGAGAGGAAATTCGACGCGATAATTGTATCGATAAGAAGAGACGAGCACAGCATAAGGAGCAAGGAAAGGTATATGTCGCCACGTGATAAAGAATTCCGCTGGAATTATAAAAACCAACCCGCAGAGCTATGGGATGACTACACATCAAAAATTGATGCGGGCAGCCATGTAAGAGTGCACCCCCTGCTAGATTGGAATGAAATAGACGTGTGGAGGTACATAAAGAAGGAGAACATACCTGTAAACCCCCTCTATTTTTCAAGGAATGGATTTAGGTACAGAAGCCTGGGTTGCACGCATTGCACAGTGCCTGTGAAGTCTAACGCTAAAACTGTTGACGCTATAATAAAGGAACTTGAGAGCACGAAGGTGGAGGAGAGATCCGGAAGAAGCATGGACAAAGAGAACGAATATGCTATGCAAAAACTGCGCGCTCTTGGGTATATGTGATTGCAACTTCTGTTTAGATGGGTGAGACGCTATGAAAGTGCGCCAGATAACACTTTTGGGCCATAAGGATCATGGCAAATCGACACTTATAGGGAGTCTGCTTATGCTCACCAAATCAGTAACGCAAACGCGTATAAATGAGGCGAAGAAGTACAGTAAAAAACTCAACAAGGATTTTGAACCTGCATTCATACTTGATAGTTTCCACGAAGAAAGAGAGGGCGGACTTACCATAGATACCACTAGGGCCGAAGTATTATACAAAAACACCGCATTCTCATTCATAGATGTTCCGGGCCATGAGGAGCTGATAAATAACATGATAAGCGGTGCATCGTATGCCTCTGTTGCACTGCTTATTGTATCGGCAAAAAAAGATGAGGGCATACAGGACCAGACAAAAAGGCACCTCTTTATAGCAAGAATGCTTGGGATAAAAAAACTAATCGTGGCTATAAACAAGATGGACCTCGTAGAGTTCTCAGAACAAAGATTTATGCAGATTAAAGATGAACTTTCAGATTTTATAAACAGAATAGGATTTAGAAGCGAGGATGTTAGTTACATACCTATATCCGCATACAAAGGCGAAAACATATTGGATCACAGCACCAATATGAAATGGTATAAAGGCCCGCCACTGCTCAAAGCATTAAAAGAGACTCCGGAAACAGGACGCGCAAAAGATGATGGGGCACTTAGGATAATATTGCAAGGGTTCCTAAACGGTAAAAGGAATAGTGTGATGGGCAAGGTGGTAAGAGGAAGCATCAAACTAGGAGAAAAGGCGACCTGCATAATACCGCTTAATGTAAATGTGAGAATAAAGAGCATAGTGGTCAGAGGCAAGAGGGTAAATAGCGCAAAAGAAGGCAATAGTGTTGTATTAGGACTCGACAAAGAGATAAACCAGGATGTAAGAGGGTCGATAATCTGCGGGGAGGCATACTGTCCGATCCCCACAGACAACATTAGAGCGAGAGTGTTCTTGACCAAAGCACTTGGAAAGGATACCACGATAAAATTCAACGGAATGGAGATCAGATGCAGCATTAAACCCCTTTCTTACATAGACCCGACCACAGGGCAGAGCAGCGAGAGGAACAGGCTAAAAGGAAGCAGTTTGATTGCAATTGATGCACAGTTAAAGCTCTCAAGAAAGATAGCCGCAGAACGGTTTGATGATACACAAGAGCTAGGGAGGTTTCTTGTTTATACAGGTACAGAATTTGCAGGGATAGGGATAATCATATAGATGGTATTCGTTTTACCTCTAAATGCTTTCTTTATTACATGATTTTATACGAATGCCAGAGAAGCGTAGGCTACTACGCTAGAAAAATCACCTGTTGCCTCCCCGGAATTTGAATATTTTAATAATAGGCCTTTGGACGATCCTTTGCTTTTCGCATATAGCAGTGCTACTGTTATGGGCCCAAAACCGCACGCGCTGTCATTGATGGCGTAGATAAGCTCATTGAATCTTTTGTAATCGAGCTTTAGTAGTGCTTCAATAAGTCTATTGTCTTTGCTTTTGGCAACATCCGCAGATTCGTAATGGTTGAAATCAGAGCTGGCAAGCACTGTTATTCTTCTACCCAGCTTCTTTTCAACGCTGAGCAAAGATTCGGCCAGAAGCGTGCTTGCTTCAAGGCTTTGGTTCCCCATGCAGATAAATGCATACTTGATATTTCTTCTGTTATCAAAAATTGTCTGCAGAAATGGTAGTTGTACTTCGATCGAGTGCTCGTATAGGTGTGCCTCCTCATCAGCGCTTAGCGCGTTAGACTCTGCAACCAAGGCTTTTGAAAACTCAAGATCGTTTGTAGCTGCGCCTAGGGGAGTATGCCAGTCCTCAAATGATACAGAAAGCGCTTTTCCATATCCGGTATGGTTTGGCCCGATTATTACTACAGTCTCTATTTTATCGAAATCCTTATTCAATGACATTGCCTTATAGGTATATGCTGCTGTTGTTCCAGAGTATTCGTATCCCGCATGAGGTGCAACATATGAATACGAGCCTTCCACAGGCTTTTCTTTTACTTCTGCGGAGTTCAAAGCGCTGCGGATAAATGCAGAAATCTTTGCCCTGCTGCCTGGATAAAAACTTCCTGATACAGCTTCCTTCCTCATAGCATATCATTTCAAATATTTTGAAACACATCTTTTAATAATAGCGGTTGATCGCATATGGTAGTTGTTCATATAGATATGGATTACTTCTTCGGAGCGTGCGAAGAGCTAAGACACCCGGAGATGAAGGGCAAACCGCTTATTGTGGGTACCTCGCTAGAGAAGGATAAGATGAGGGGTGTGGTACAAACTGCAAATTATGAAGCAAGAAAATATGGTGTGCGAAGCGGGATGCCTACTATGCAGGCATACAAGCTCTGCAAAGATCTTATTTACATACATGAGGACTATGATTATTACGATAGTATTTCAAAGAAGATTGCTGTGCTACTTGCATCGTATCACAGGCCTATGGAACAGATGAGCATAGATGAATTTGGAGTGGATTTCGGAAAAGAGGGCTATCACGAAGCAGAGTTAATTGCAAGGGAAATAAAAGAGAGGATAAATAAAGAAATAGGAATACCGTGCACAGTGGGCATAAGCTACAGCAAGGTGTTTGCGAAGATGGCGTGCGATAGCGCAAAACCTAATGGCTTTAAGGTGCTGAAAGAGGAAGATGTTAAATCCTTTTTAAATGAGAAAGACGTGGGCAAGCTTCCAGGCATAGGTGTAAAGACTGGGGAGAAACTTAAAGAGATGGGAATAAACACAATAGGCGCTTTGGCTAAAGCCAACCCGCTAGTACTTATTGAGAAATTCGGTTCTTTCGGAAAGGAGATGTTTGAACTGGCGAATGGGATAGACAGAAGCAGGATTGTTGAGAGATATGATGTACTTTCAATAGGCCGCGAGTCTACATTAGACGAGCCCACAACCGACTTTGAAAAGATCAAAAAGAAGCTCCTTGAACTTACCAAGGAAGTAAAGGCAGAAATAGACAGGGGAGGGTATACTTTTAAGACGGTGAGTGTGAAGGCGCGTTACAATGATTTCACAGAGTCTATAAGAAATAGGAGCATGGCGCATTACTCAAATTCCGAGGAGTTAATTTTTAACACGGCGTGCAGTTTGATTGACGAGCTTATAGGAGATAAAAAGATAAGGAAAGTAGGAGTAAGGGTGTCTTCTCTTTCTGGCGGATTGGGGCAGAGGAAACTGCAATGATGGTTCAGCCGTGATTTTGCATATATGACCTTACTTCTAGTGCCGCTTTTGTGCCGCTCGCTGCAGCAGTTACAGCCTGCCTGTATATATGATCAGCCACATCACCAGCCACAAACACACCAGGCAAGCTGGTATGAACTTCATCTTTAGTTACAATATAGCCCTTTTCATCAAGCTCAAGCTTACCCTCTAGAAACTTAGTGTTAGGCGTATATCCTATCGCTACAAACACGCCGTCTATAGGCATTTCCGTAACCTCGTTTGTCACTACGTTCCTTATCTTCACGCCTGAAACCTTCTTATCACCAAGGATTTCTTCTACGACTGAGTTGAACAATGTCTTTATCTTCGGATTAGACAGGGCACGTTCCTGCATTATCTTACTCGCCCGAAATGCGTCACGCCTATGCACTATTGTTACACTTGAGGCAAACTTTGTTAGAAAAATCGAATCCTCCATTGCCGTATCTCCACCGCCAACTACAATCACATTCTTGTTCTTGAAGAATGCCGCATCGCATGTGGCACAGCTGCTCACGCCTCTGCCTATGAATTTACCTTCTGATGGTATACCAAGCCATTTGGCTGATGCACCAGTTGCGATTATAACCGTTTTAGTTTCATAAGTAGCGCTCGCGGTCTTTACTTTGTAGGGCTGTGCAGAGAAATCAACATCTACAACGTCTTCTCTTACGAACCTCGCACCGAATTTTTCCGCCTGGCGATGCATCTGATCCATTAAGGCGGGACCTAGTATACCATCCGCAAAACCGGGAAAGTTCTCAACAGTAGTTGTAAGCAGTAGCTGCCCCCCTGCATTCATGCCTTCTATCACAAGAGGGTTAAAGTCGTCACGTGCAGCATATATCGCTGCAGTTAGTCCGGCAGGCCCGGATCCTATCACTATCACATTTTCTACCATACTACGCACCGCCAATGTAAAATGTTGAAACCTAGGATACAGATATCGATTATATAATTAGACACAATAAGGTATTTATAAACTAGTTCCAAATTTACTACGTAAGGGCGACCAAATGCAAGGTTATGATACATTCAATATCTCACTAGATAAAAAGGATAGAGGGGCGGATATCGATTTTGTCTCGCATGCGCACACGGACCATATATCTGCAGTAAAAGGTTCAAAAAGCATGCTGATGAGCGACCAGACTGCAAGCCTGATTGAGAAAGTATATTCGATAGGCATGGGCGGCAGGAGGATAGCTCTGCCGAAAACAGTTAAACTCATAAACGCAGGACATATTTTAGGCTCCAAACAGCTCACTATAGAGGATGACGAAAAAGGAGAGAAAATAATTTATAGTGGAGACTTCCAGATGGGGAAACCACTGGCTGCAGAACCGATAGAGATAGAAAGCGCAGATACGCTGATACTCGATTCTACTTACCCACAGTTCGGATTAAAGTTTGAATCGAAAGAGGAGACAGGTCAAAACTTGGTGAGGTGGGTAAATGAGAAACTTAAAGAGGGAATAGTGATTATAAGTGCGTATGCTATAGGCAAATCGCAGGAGATTATAAAGCTCATGAACAATGCTGGCATTGTGCCTGTTATAAGCAAAAAGATTACAAAGGCGAGCGAAGTCTATAACAGGTATGGGGCGCGATTAGAGTTTTTTTCTGCTTTCAATGGCGATGGCGAATACGAGTCTGCGCTCAAAGAAAACTTTGTTGGCATAACTGAAAAAGACGTAGGCGAACTTGCGATAAAACTACATGCTGTATATAATAAAAGGATATTTACTGCTGTGGCGACTGGTTTTTCAAAGCTGTATAAATTCGATACAGATGCACAGTTTGCAATAAGCGACCATGCGGATTTTTACCAGCGTATAGAGTACATAGACAGCGTAGCACCAAAAAAGATATACACGTACGGCAAGGAGGCTTCGCTGCTAACAAATACGCTCAGAAGGGCTGGCTATACTTCCGAGGTTTATAATAGTAAAGTAGTTTCAGCTAAGATGCTCGTAGAATTAGACACAAATGAGCTACACTGAGTTACATAATACATAGCAGAAAGTCGTTTATTTATATAATGACACATAAGGATTATGCCTGCCAAGATATTTGTAGGTACATCGGGGTTCATGTACTCATGGAACCCGGATGGGTTGGATTGGTATATTGCCGAATCCGGATTGGATTGCCTGGAGCTTAATGCGTCTTTTTACAGGTTTCCTTTTCCAAACCAGGTAAAAAGCTGGCTCAATAAAACAGAAGATTCTGGCGAAAAGCTGCGGTGGATAATAAAAGTAAACAGGTTTATAACACACGTTTATAAATTCAATGACAAAGCGGAAGAGCTATGGGGCAACTTTGCAAAATTATTCGAGCCTTTAGACCAATTGGTTGATTTTTACCTCTTTCAGCTTCCGCCCAGTGTTAAGCCCACCATGCTTGACAGGCTGCGATCTTTTATTAAGAAGACCGGGCTTGAGGGTAGGGCGGCGTTAGAAGCAAGGAATATAGAATGGCTGGATAACGAGAGCATGTTAGAAAGCATTGGTGCGACGGTGGTGAGCGTTGATGCGCCGGACTTGCCCAGAACCATATTTAATACCAATGGAGTTGTATATGAAAGGATACATGGAAGAAGAACTTGGTATTCGTATGATTATTCCAAAAAAGAGCTTAAGGAGATAGCTGCAAACATAAATAAAGTGAAGCCGAGTCGGGCTTATATCCTTTTCAACAACGACCATGATATGCTCAATAATGCAAGAATGATGAAGGAGATTATGCTTAGAAGTAGGCGGTAAAAGTCCAAACCAGAATTTTACATTTATAGCTTGTTTTGTCCACGCCTCATTATCTCTTTGTAAACTTCTGTACGATTTTTCATCATTACGCAGCATTCTCATTATATGTCTGTACTCGCTCTAGACTGCATATGCGGTAAGCGTGACGGCATACCCTGCAAGTCCCACAAAAAGTACTGTATCGTTAATTCGTTTGCGCCATTTGTAGTGCTATTTATTCGCAGAACACTTAAAATTTACATGTTACAACAGTCCGTTACTTTGAGAAGATTTAGGCCTTTTATATTATTTATTAGTTGTGTTTTGTTCGCAGAATCAAAGCATAAAGTCAAAAGACAAAAAAGATGGGCCCGCGGAGATTTGAACTCCGGACCTCCCGATTTCTGCTTCCGGCAATGTGCTTGAAGACTATCAGTCGGGCGCTCCAACCAGGCTAAGCTACGAGCCCGAGATCTATTCCAATTTTACTTCTATTATATTTCCATTAGGTGATTCCTCCTTAAATACTTGGGTTTCGAATTTATATAGATTTACATTGGGCTGCTTCCAGTAATCTTTTGGAAGGCCGGCCTTCAGGCACACTTCCTCAAGAAACTTAAGTTTATCCCATTTCTCCTCCACTGCGACAATAGGTAACAGGAGACCGGAATAGAACCCATATTCTATAATCAGTCCGTCCCTGCCTATCTTTATCCCGTTTAGACGAGATTTTTGACTTTTTTCGAGCGGTTGCGGTTCTGAGAGAATGCTTACCTCAAATACTAGCTCATCAAGCTCATGATGTGAAACAGGTACAAAGCGTGGGTCCTCAGTAGCTGCAGATATAGCGGCGTCTACCACGCTGTCTTTCAGTGCACCATATGCGCGTGGAAAACCTATGCATCCACGCAGGGTTTTTGTTGGATAGAACTCTATAGTGACAAACACCCCGTATTTATCGGTGTTTATATGCTTTATGGATTCTGTTACTATGCTCTTGTTAAAATGCGGGCTCTTTATATACAGCTCTACAGCGTATCGTGCAGCCTTTACAAGGCTCTTTCCGTCTTCAAGCGATAATACTTTCATTTTGCTTACCTTTTGATCAAACTGCACAGGACTCCTGTGAAAAATAATCACATATAACAAATAAATAGTTATGCAAATATATAACTCATCGAAAGCCAGGATGGCAGATCAGCTATGCGGCCGCCTGCAGAGCGGCATAGAGGGGTTCGACTCACTTTGCGAAAATCCCCTTCCTGGCTTTTTATTCTTAATTTGAGTAGGAATATTTGTTTTTTATTTTATTAGTCTTTTATACATCGATTACTACATCGATAACAAATCCTGCGCTTGACTTCTTAACCGAAAGATTATAGCGCGATACGCCCTTCGCATCAAGTTTTGAATAGTAGGGTTTTACCTTCTTTCCGTAGAGAATTGCGTTTAGGGCGTAGCCCTTTTTCAATTTTTTAACCTTTGTATGGATTATAGAGTAAAAGAACAACCCGTTAGCATCCCCGATAGAAAGGGCATCCTGTAGAGAATTCCAAACCAACCCTTCAATAGTTTCTGCATGCTCCCTCAGCTTTATCACGTTTTTTTTATCTTTGGATTTCGATATCTTTGCGGTATATGCGATCGTATCAAAAAGTGCATTAAAGGCGTTTGAGAGTGCTGTGTTTAGAGTGCGGCCATATGCACGAAATTCGACATCCGCGGTGTGGTTAATGTACCTAAACTTTGCCAATGCTACACCCTGCACCCTACTGATGCAAGTATATGTCTAAAAGAAGGGTTATTAATGTTATCTGAAAAATTGATATGTCCGATGATAAAAAGAGTAACTACTGAATTGTGATGAGTGCCCATATCGGTTGAGGACGATAAATAGATAAATTTGGCAGATTGAATGAAAGAGAAGATGATAGGAATAATTGTTCTTCTTGTAGCATTTTTTATAGGGAGCTTTAACATTCTTTACAGGACGGGCTTTGTTATACAGGATAATGACCCGACCACATACATTGTTGTAGTAATGCTAATGCTTTTTGTAATGCTAGGATTTGGAGTAAAGGAGGAGCTTCATATTGTAAGCACGCGAAGGGATTATGTGCTCGGCTTTCTTGTGCTTGCTGTATACTTTTTAGTAGTGGCGTATGTCAGATCGCTTATGTCTTTTGTATTCTATGCGTATAGAATAGATGCGTTGCTTCTTCCGCTGTTTCTTATCAGCATCATAATAGTCATTTTTGGGATAGACGGGGTAAAAAAATTAAAGAAGCAGTTGGTCTACTCCATATTTGCATCTCCTGTTGTTCTTCTACCCATAATAGTCACAAATACCAAATTTGTCGACTCTGTAGCTTACCTTACATACTGGCTAATGAAAAGCGTGGGGGAGCCAGTAGTAAAAAACGGCCTTTCGATAATAGCACCCTCTACGTATAGCATATCAATAGCTGCGACTTGTGCGGATCTTGGTGCATTCATAGCCTTGGTAATGTTTCTTGTCCCAATAGCGTATTTCTATACTGGCAAGAAACTACATAAATTTTATTGGGTGCTAACTGGAGTTATTCTGTTTTTCATATTTAATATTGCGAGAGTATTCTCTATAGCGAGCATATGGGTTTATTACGGGATAACTAACGCTGTTTCAGTATTCCATCTGTTTGCCGGCCAAATACTTTTTTATTTGGCAATAATAGTAATGATACTGATCGCAGGTAGGTTTAGATTAGGAATATGGCGGGTATCTACTGCAAAGCATAGGACATTTAAAGCAGAAAGAGGCAGGCACATGCAGGTACGCACCGGCAATAATATTGTAGCTGCACTTATCATAGGCTTACTAGGGTTTGCAATTACACTGCCTTATCAGAGCGCATTGTACCTACCGCTTATGTCGATAAATACCACGCAGCAGGGCACAATGCTTGCAGTATACAGAGCCGTTGCCTTACCGCTTGAAGCTGCGAGAATGAATATGAGCATACTTGAAGCTACGAATAGCACGGCAATATTGGCATTGAGCAATCATACTTTTAACAGAACTAGGCCTATCTACGTAATAGCGAAGATGGAAGGGCGTGCGGTGGATTATGGTATGCTCGCAAACTACAGCAGAGTGTGGAACAGGTCCGCTGTAGTGCTGAACAATGGGATAACCCTTAACAGTGCAATGATAAATTCTAGTGATCACTCCTTTTATATAAACTACTTCCTTCTACCGTATAAGCAATTAAGTGGCAATTGGAGTGTTGTTGGGTATGAGATATTTTATTACTTAAACAACACTTCTATGAGCATCAGCAGCGTTGCGGGTTGCACGGCAAATACAGGCCCGGTTAATGAGATAGAATCTGCAGTGTACAATATACTCAACCTAAGAGGAGTATATAACAACAAGATGATGTGCGTTAGCACTATATCGGCATCGAGCACACATGCATGATGTATAAAACTGTGACTGAATGAGATTGGAATTTAGTGCGGGGGTATTGGTATACAAATATGAAGATGGAGAGTATAGGTTCTTGTTTCTAAAAAGAGAGGAGGGCTTCTTGGATCTGCCAAAAGGCCATATAGAGAAGGGAGAAAGCGCGGAGCAGGCGGCAATCAGGGAAACAAAGGAGGAGAGCGGCCTGAAAGTGGAGATAGACCCGTTCTACAGGTATAAAGTGCACTACTGGTTTTACGATGGCAGTGAAAAGATAAAAAAGGAAAACACAATTTTTATAGCGAGGGTACCTGACAGCGCAAAAGTTAAGGTCTCGTATGAGCATATCGGCTATGTATGGTTGAATTACAGTGCCGCTATGCAACTTGAAAAATTCAAAGACACAAAGGAGCTTCTCAAAGACGCTTATGAATACATACAAAAGAAGGACAAGATAGAAAAGCTTAATGAAGAGTATAGAAAGCTTCCTATGAAGTACAAAAAGTGGGACCTCAGTAGGAGGTTTGTCCCGGGCGAAGGGCCCGCAAATGCGGAAATAGCTATAGTGGGGCAGGCGCCGGGTGATACAGAAGACAAACAGGGAAGGCCGTTTGTCGGAAGAAGCGGAAGGCTTCTTGATCATCTGCTCAACATAGCAGGCATAAAGAGGAGCAGGGCGTATATAACAAGTGTTGTGCAGTTCTTTCCTCCACGCAACAGAGTGCCGAGTAAGGAGGAGATAATGCTTTGCAGCGGGTTTCTAAAAAAGCAATTGGAGATTATAAAGCCCAGGATAGTAATAATACTGGGAAATATTGCAGCATACGAGCTCCTTGGAATTAAAAGAGTTACAGCCGCGCACGGCAGTATGATAAGGGATAAAGATGTTGTTTATTTTGTTACACTGCATCCTTCAGCTGCTGTAAGGATAAAAAGCAATCTTCCTATTATAGAATCAGATTTCAGAAAGCTAAAAATCATAGCCAGGGACATACTTAGAGAAAATTCTCACAATTGAGATTAGGGAATCATTTTGCCAATTAGCTGCTTTTGGCTCTTTTTTCCATGGGGAATAATATTACCTCTTTTATGCTATTCTTGTTTGTTAACAGCATGACAAGCCTGTCTATTCCCATCCCAAGGCCTCCAGTAGGCGGCATGCCGTACTCCATAGCTTCAAGGAAATCGAGGTCCATTGGCTCAGCCTCTTTATCGCCCTCCTTGCTCTTTTCAGCCTCCATCTCGAAATTCTCCTTCTGTATAATAGGGTTATTAAGCTCTGAATAGGAATTTGCGATCTCAATTCCGCCTATATACAGCTCAAAACGCTCCACAAGCCTAGGATCTCCGCGCTTAGGCCTTGTCAGCGGGGAGGTCTCGCGCGGGTAGTCTATTACAAAAGTGGGCTGCAACAGCTCAGGCTGCACCAGAACGCTGAACAGCCTATCATAGGCATGCGCCCGATGCCTCTTGCCCTTCTCAAGCTTTATATTATGGCTTTCCACCAAAGAGAATAGCTCTTCGTCGCTGAGGGCGAGCACATCCTTTCCAACCTTTTCATTTATGCTGTCAACATATTTTATCCTCTTGAAGGGCGGAGAAAAAGAGATATGCTTGCCCTGATAGATAATCTCGTCTCCGCCTGTAATGCTTTTAGAGATGCTGGACAGCATATCCTCTATAAGTGCCATCATATCATTGTAGTCGGCATATGCTTGGTACCATTCGATCATTGTGAACTCAGGGCTGTGCTCGCTGTCAAGATCCTCATTTCTGAAGTCTTTGCAGATTTCATACACTTTATCAAATCCACCTATTATTAGTCTTTTAAGGTAAAGTTCGTCGGAGATTCTAAGATAATCTTCTTCATTCAAAGTGTTGACAAAGGTTTTGAACGGCTCGGCGTCTCCGCCTCCGTACAGAGGCTGTATTACTGGAGTTTCGAACTCTATAAAGCCACGGCTGTCTAAAAATTCACGTATAGCCTTCAGTGTCTGGCTTCTTGCTATGAATACCTTTCTGGATTCTTCATTGAGTATCAGGTCAAGATACCTTTTTCTATATCTAAGCTCTGTGTCTTTCAGACCGTACCATTCGCTGGGCAGCGGATGCAGCGCCTTGCTTAGAAGCACAAGCTCCGACACGTTTATGCTAATCTCGCCGGGTTTTGTCTTGAATACCTTGCCTTTCGCCCCGATTATATCCCCGGTATTGAATGACTTTACAAGTGAGAATACTCCTTCACCAACCACACCATAATCAAAGTAGCACTGTATCTTGCCAGTGTGATCGAGCAGGTCTACAAATATAAGCTTGCCGGAGCGCCTTATTGCGAGAACCCTTCCTGCGACGGAGACTTCGCTGCCTTCAAACTTTGAATAATCGCTCTTTATAGCTGCAGCAGAGCTCGTCACTTTGTATGAATAGGGGAGTTTTGAAAAAAGCTCCTTAAGCGCCGCAGCGGAATCATTGTCGTTCGCCATTAGATCGCATATTTAAGAAGGGAATAAGGTATTTTAGCTTTTCCTTCATTGCATGCCGCGCAGCATGTTTTGCATTTGAGCATAGCTAACGCTGAATAAAAAATTATGGGAGACCTGCCGAAGCAGGTCCGCCCTATTGTGGAGGTGATACAATTAGTATGTTAGTCGCCTTGCCAGCATCATATTTGTAATAAACCTTCTTGCCGAGTTGATATCGGTCAAGAAGCCCCGCTTTATAGAGCTTATTTAGCCGCGCCGAAGCGGCGTTTTTGCCCTTATAGCCCAGCTTTACTCTAATGTCTTCGGCGCAGGCCATGCTGTGGGGTGAAAGTTGAATGGCTTGGATGATTTTGGTGTCTGATTCGGAGAGAGGAAGCTCTTTTGCACCTTTTCCAGCGTCAACAGCCTGGGGGGCGGCGGTAGCTTCATCTTCTATTGCAGGGGAGTTTATCTCAGCATCTATCCTGCTTATGCTTTCCGCAATGCCCTTCAGAAGCATAGTAGTCTTCTTGTTCTCCTCAATCATATATTTCAGCAAGGCGAAGAGATTAGAATTGGTTTCATTTGACTTTTCATTTTGAAGGATCAACTCTTTTGATTTGTTTGAATTAGCAGAAACGGCCTTGAGGTATTTTTTTATGGTGCCAAGCTCTTTTTCTATCTCGTGTTTTGAAGCCATGAACATCATCATAGCATGAAATGCTCATGACACGAACTTTAACGTGTCATGATTGAATCATGATATGGTAATGATATGATAGGTATTTAAATCTTTCTAAAAGCAGAAGCGATGTACAAAATTAGTGGAAGCGCACATAATACAGTGCGATTATGCTCTGTATATAGCAAAGAAGATAATTTATAAATTTCTGGTATAATTATCAGAGTGGAATAAAAAGCATACAGGTAATGCTCAGATTTTGACGCAGATATGGTAAAATGCAACAAGTATACATCCCAATGGAAAGGCTCGCAAAGCTGAAGAAGGACAGGCATATGCTAGAGCGGCTCGAAGAACATTGCAAATGCAGCATAAAGGAGAAGGGTGACGCTCTTGAGGTTACTGGAGACGCTTATGACGAATATATTGCAAGGGAAGTGCTCTTTGCATTCGGCAGAGGCTTCAGCGACAAAGAGGCACTTAAACTGCTTAACGACAGGTATTACATAAGTACTATCGACCTTGGAAGGATATTCGAAAGCAAAGATAGGCTGCATGACATAGAAGCAAGAATCATAGGACATGAAGGTAAGACAAAAAAATACATAGAAGAGGTAAGTTCTGCTCTGATAAGTATTTACGGCGATACAGTCTGTATAATAGGAGAGATGGAAGCAATAGACGAAGCGGAGGTTGCGATAAAAACATTAATAAATGGAGGTTCCCATAGAAAGGCGTACCAGCGGTTAGAAGCGCTCCACAAAAAAAATAAGAACCTGTAAGCCGTATAATTGTCATTATAAAAATTGTTTTGGCTTTTATCGTCAGGGTTGACAGGCGATCGGTGCTGTAAAATGGAAACATTGCAAGCTGATGAGATTTTTAAGGAGTTCAAAGAGCACTCCATATCAGAGTTCTTCAAAAAAAACAGGCAGATGCTAGGATATTCAAGCCCGGTGAGGTCACTCGTTACAGTAGTACACGAATACGTGACAAACTCCCTTGATGCGTGCGAGGAAGCAGGTATACTGCCAGAAATAGCCATCAAAATAAGCAAGATTTCAGAGGGCGTTTATTCTGTAAGTGTTGAGGACAATGGTCCGGGTATACCAAAAACATTTATTGGAAAGGCTCTCGCCACGATACTTGCAGGTACAAAGTTCCACAGGTACATGCAGCAGAGGGGGCAGCAAGGCATAGGTGCTGCGGGCTGTACGCTTTTCTCACAGATAACTACAGGCAAGCCTGTATATGTAAAGTCTTATACAGGCAAGGGCAAGGCTTATTCATGTGAAATTTCAATAGATACGATGCACAACAAACCAGTAGTAGGCAACTTTACCGAGATAGAGGTAAAAGACGGGGCAAGGCATGGTCTGTATATAGAGGGAAAATTCGGAGATGTTAAGTATGAAAACAGCGACCATGGAGTATATGAATACCTGAAGAGAACTGCGCTTTCTAACCCGCATGCGCAGATAAAACTGACGGATCCGGAAGGTAAGGAGACTGTATTTTTGCGTTCTGTAGATACTATACCTGAAAGGCCGAAGCCGACCAAGCCGCACCCGCTTGGGTTATCGACAAACGATCTGCTGGACTTTGCACATGTAAGCCAGAGCAGAAAGATATCAAGCTTCCTTGTGGAGACGTTTGTAAGGACCACGCAGAATAAGGTCAATGAACTGAAGGAGCTTGCAAAAAACGTGGATTTCGATAAAGACCCGCGTACATTGACATGGAATGAGGCAGAGGAGCTTGTAAAGGCTATAAGGTCTACATCGTGGATTGCGCCTGACGCTTCTTATATTATAGCGATAGGCAAGGAGCAGATAGAGAAGGCGCTGAAGAATATACTCGCTCCAGATTTCATGTCTGTTGTAAAGAGAAAGCCTCAGGTATTCAGGGGCGGAATACCATTCATAGTGGAGGCAGCTGTGGCCTTTGGAGGCGGGGCCGGTAAGAAAACTTCAGAGGGCTATGAGGGAAATGTAATGAGGTTTGCCAATAGGGTGCCGCTGCTCTTCGACAGTGGAAGCTGTGCGATAACTGAGGCGGTTAAGGAACTGGACTGGAAAAGGTACAAGATAGACATAGAGACGCAGCCGGTCAGCATTCTTATAAACGTATCATCTATTTACATACCATATTCAGGAGTAGGCAAAGAAGCAATAGCACAAGAAGATGAAATAATAAACGAGATAAAGCTTGGGGTTATGGAGGCAGCACGTGGGGTGCAGAGGTATATAAGCGAGAGGGTTTCAGCGAACATAGACAGGAACAAGTATAAGACTATAATGAGGTACGCAGACCAACTTGCCAAGGACCTCAGCAGCCTGACAAATATAGACGAGGCGAAAATAAGAGGAAATCTCGAAAAACTTGTGGCCAAGCATTACCCCAAGGCGAATGAAGACGGGGATGAAGAGCAGGGACATAAGACAGATAAGCAGGATAAGCCGGAGGAAGGCGTGGATGAGCAGGGAGATAATGTATAGCATACAAGGGCAAGCTGTACAAAAATTGTATAAGAACTGCCCATACCAGTTTTCTGCTTCGGCTTTAAAATGTTAGAAAGTAACCTATGTTACTGATTCGCCTGGATTATCGGCGTCTATAAGCTTTACAAACCCTGCTGAGATATACATCTTCAGCTCCTCTGCATCTACTGTGGTTGAAGCGTACAATTTTGACTTGAATTCGGCAAGCTTGTTTGCATTTAGGAAGGCAATGTACATCTTTATGTCTGGGTATACACGGATTTTCTTGAACTTGCTTGTATCTGCATAGATTACAACATACACCCTGTCACCGTGTATTGTGGTAATTATATCTGAGAGGTTGCTAGCGTCAAGGTCTGAGAAGACGAATGTATTAGTCACGAAATAATTCCTTAATTTCTTGAATGTGGCAAGATACTCGGCGCTATGGCCGCTTTGCGTTACCCAGTATGAAGGCATGTAAAGTCCGTCAATCTCTATCAGCATGCCGCTGCTGACCAACTTGTCGAGCATGCGCTCTATGTTTCCATACGTGAGGCTTACAGGCATGTTGTTATAGCGTATGTAATTTGATATCGCACCCTTCACTTCTTTGAGTGAAAGGGGCATATATTTCCAGTGATAATAGGCATTAAGCTTGTCAAAAGCCGAAATGAGGTCTTTGGAGGGTATCTTTATTGCGGTCTTTTGCTGCTGTGGCAAAATCGGCACATCTATATAGAATTCATCCCTGTTAGGCTCGCGTATAAGTATGATCATGAGGAATACTATTACCAGGACTATTGACAATTCCAGGTACTGCTTGTTTATATTTATAACTTTTGGAGGGTTGTATGCGATGTATGGGAATGATTCGGAGAACATTTGTATTGTAAAGTTAACGTGGCCGAACATTTGCGGGCTGCCCTTTGGAAGCGTATATACAAGCGTGCCGTTTTGCAGCACGCCGCTTTCAGAATAGAGCTTGTTTGCGCTTATAGAATAGTTCACACCGGATATCGGTTCGCCGAGGTCAGAAATGTAGAAGGTAAATACACCTGCTGAAAAGTTCTGTGATATAGGTTTTATGGTTATATTAGGGATGAATAGGAGTGAAGCTGCATATTGGCGGTCATAAAAGCTTTGAAGCGAAGCGATGTATTTGCCGGGACCCAGCGGGAAACCCATGTGCTTTATGAACGTAAAATTGCCGAATGCAGAGACGGGGGGGAGCGAAGTTGAGTATACCTCGCTCATGTTGAGGTTGTACACATTTATGTGCGCCTCCACTGGAATTGGAGCAACTGAATTCGTAAATATTACCGCTTGGACATTTGTAGCGCCGTTAGGCACAAGTGCATTAGGCAAAGAGAGCGTTCCGTTTATGTAGAAACTAGGTTTATAGTAAATGCTGTAATAAATAGAGTTTGATGATGTTGAGAAGGTTTTGTTTGTATAAAGTAGTATACGGCCGTAACCGTTGTTCAAGGTCGCGATCTGCGGATAGGAGTAGTTAATTGGTGGATTTGACATAAGTATGCCTATGCTGCCTTTGGTGCTCACGATTGGATTAAAAGAAAGGGCTTTGTTCCCGTTGGAGTACGAAGGCAGCCAAAGCAGTGAAGCGATAGTCTTGGCTATATCTGATGCGGCTTGGGATGGATTTGCCCAGGTATCGAGGTAGTTGGAAAACGCTATAATAGAGCCTTCTGTATTGCCCACATTAACAAAGGTGATGTTATAATATGATGCTCCCTGTGCAAAGGAGAATGTTGGGCTAGAGAAATATAGTGAGAAATTCGATGGAGATAGGGGTGGAGATTTTTGGCTTGAATAGGAAACAGTAGACATATATGGAGGAAGCGGCGGGGATGGCGTCACTACACCGCCCGGAAGAAGCATGTTTGAGAAGGATCCGCCTATATAGATTATGCTTATTCCCTTAGACATCAGATACTGAATCAGAGTCGCGCCCGTGCTGCCATAATCCTCAAAAAACTGGCTGGGGAACAAGCCGTTTGGCACTATAAGCACAGAGTCGTTTGCCATGCCCGAAAGATTTTGTATAGAGATGTTATGCAGGGCGCCGGCGTTTGGAATCAGGCCGTAACCTGCGAGTGAGGTCCCTAACGAGTTGAAGAACTCATAGATATTACCGCAGTTTAAGCATTCATCTGTAGTGTTTAGAACATATATTCTTGATGGAGGAGGATAAGCGTATATAGAGCCGAATATATACAGCTTTGAGAGGTTGGAAGTGGTATAATTTATCAGGGCGTATGGCATTATTTTACTACCAGAATTATAAAAAAGCAGGTTTTGTTCTGAAAGATATGCTGACAGATGCGCCGGGCCTATAGCATGAGAGGGAGGAGGAGTATATGCTGAAGCCTTTGCAAGCATAGCCCTTACATAAGCGGCCAGCGCAGCGAAGGCTATGATTACGATTATGACAAGTATTAATATCGCTTTTATTCGCTTTTGCAAGCCTTACACCGTAATAACCCGCATGGACCTGCCAGCTATTTTTACAGGTCATGCAGGAGTTTGAGACGTTTTAACCCTGAACAACTTCATAAACAGGCGTGTCATGAAATTTTCTTTTTGACCTAGTGGTTTCAATATATGGCACACCTTTACGTACTGAACCTTCTTGTTTATGCGCACATAATATTTCATATAACCGCTGTTTATATCTCAGTTTTTACATTTTACATTTTACATTTTGATTTTGTTTGTTCCACTTACCCCTTTATTTCAACATATCCGAGCGAGACCATCTTGTTTAATATTTGTTCGACGCGCGGAGGTGTTATCTTGTAGGTTTCAGCAAACTCATTAATGTCTATCGTGCTGTTGTGCGCCTCTATCCATTCCTGGATCATTACCATCAGTGACTCGTCAGAGTAAGTTTCGAGCGCCTTGAGCCTTTCGGTGAGCTCCTTGTTCTGGTTCTGCAACTGCGTGGTCTGCACTACCAGATTCTTGTTTGCAGCAGTAAGCTCTATATTAAGCCGTTTTATCTCCCTGAACTCATTAAAGAGGGAGTCATAGTTGTTGAACAGCGTGCTATAGCTTTGAGATAGCGAGTTAAGCACATCATCTATCGCCGAATCAGCATACTGAAATAGCTCTGTTAGGTTTGGTGTGTAAAGGTCTGTGATCAGGGACAGCACGCCGAACAGGTTCTTTAAAACATAAAGCTTCCTCAGCTTTTCACTTGAGTCCATAGGTATGCTGTACTGCACCACTATGCTGTCTTTGTTTAAATTGATCACAAAGAATAGGAAGGGCCTTTTTTGCATATCCCTGCTTTCCACCCTTATTAATGAGATGCTGTTTGGGGAGGTTTTTATAGAAAATAATTGCGTGGAAGAAAGCCTGTTGCTTATGACGTCGAAGCTGCCAAGTAGCGTACCGCCGAGCTTTATCTCGCTTATCTTTGGCTCAATAAAACCTGTTTCGTCGGGCAACACATCACTCAATAATACGCGTCTGAAGCAAATTCAGCCTATGACACTAATATGAGAGAAATAAAGAATATAAAAAGATATGTTTATGCATTTTGCTTGCCGTGAGCTGAGGGGCTTTCACGTGTGGGCGGCTTGGATGGAGAAGCTGAAGCTTCATTACTTCCATGCTGCCCCTGTATCTGCGGTATATTGAGCGCAGGCACATAGTTGACAAGTGAAAGTAGATAAAGAAATAGGGTTATAAGCACACCGTATGCTAATGCAGCGAGCTTGTTTGGGGAAACAACAAGAAATAAGGCTGTGAAGATCACGCCGAGTGCGATATAAGTCGCGCGGCGTGTATCAAACCTTTTCCTCTGCTTTGCATACTTAGGATAGCAGTCTTTGCATACTACAAGCCTATATCCCTTCTCGTTTTTGGTCACGTTCCTTTTGAATAATCTTATAAAATTGATAACATAGTCTTCCTTAACCTCCAGCCCGTCTTTGGGCAGACCACAGATTATGCATCTCGATTCTCTTGAAGGTTTTGGCAAAAAATCAATCCAGGGTTACATCAGCATCATATACTCTGCCTATCTCCGCAACAATCCTCTGTTCGTCAACCATACCGATAACAATATTTATTGTTACGTCGTCCATGCCCAGGCGCCGCAGCATGTTTATTATTGCATCTCTTTCTAGGCCGGCTTTTTCCAGCAGAGAGATAAACGTAACGATATTTATGTGCCTGTGCGAGCGCTCCATGTTGCTTATTATGCTTTCTATGTTCTTATCACTTACTTTAAGTGCCAGCAGTATCCTGCGCAGCTCCACTCTAGATATGGAAAGGGTATTGCTAGCCATTTGATACACCCGCATTCGTCATGATCCTTGTTATAAGCTGGTCAGGTATGCTGAGGTTCCTTAGGAAAGCAATTATGTCTTCAGTCCTTGTATTGTGAGCGCGCAGCAAATTTATAAAATCGCCTATCTTAGAGCCGCGGCTGTTCTGGTCAAGCACCGAGAATATGGCGTCTATGTCGTCTCCTGAAAGGTTATACTCTATGAATATATTTTTGAGTTCGTCCTTTTCAAACTGGTATTCACGCTGCACAACGCCTGAAGATATTTCGCTCTGCGTCAGCGAATCGGTTATGTCTATCGTGTACACATAAAGTGGTTCTTCTCCTTTTATCTTCTCCAAAAGGAAGGTTTCCGGAAACTTTAGTGCTGTTTGGAAGGCCATGACTACAGCCACCTGGCCTACTCCGAACTTGCTTATTTCAGACCTTATGAAATCAGAGAAGTTTAGCGATCCCTGTATATAGTTCATAAACCTCTCGAATTTTATTCTTAGTATAAAGTTTGTGCCTACGTTCGAGAATATTGCCTCGTTAATGTCCGTCGGGTTTTGCGATGCTACTATCAGCCCGAACTTGTATTTTCTTCCCTCCCTGACTATGGTAACTGCATCGCTTTTCTCGTCGCTGGCGACCTTCCATGCTTCGTCGAGCACCACAAGCGTCTTCAGGCCCTTTGACTCCGACCAGCTTTCGGAGCGCATCATCTCCTTGAGGGTCTGCAATATGAACAGCGCTGCAAGAGCGCGGAAACGGTCGTCTGAAAGCGCTGAAAGATCTATGTCCACAAGCCCTGATTCGACAAGCTTTGAGAGGTCAAGGGTGCTTTTCCTTGCGAAATAATCCTCGCCCTCTCTTGCGAACTGCCTGAGCCGGTATATAGCGCCCTCGAGCTCGGCCGGATACTCGTACGTACCTTCCTGAAGCTTCTCTTCAAGCAATGTGATAGCATCCTTGAGCGTCGGGGCGTCCTTTCCCACCGGAGCCTTCTCAGACAGCGAGAAGCCTGAATTGACATATGCCTGCTCCAGGGCTTCTTCCGTGAGCCTCTTCTGCTCCGGATATGCACTAATATCTGTAAGTATGTCGAAGGAGTTCATTATCTGCTTTACCCTGTCAAGCGGCTTCATGCCCGACAGGTCCATGATATTAATATAGGAGCCCTTGCCCAGCGATACGATAATCCCAGCGCTCTGATTTACCCACGCCTTGTACTCCCCAGCCCAGTCTATTATTACAGCGTTTGTTCCCCAGACGTAATTGGCGCGAAGTATGAAGGTCTTGACAAAGTAGCTTTTTCCTGCACCGGTTATACCTACTACAGCTATGTGCGGGTTTGTTATATTCAAATACGACCAGGTGAACGGGACTTTGAATATCTTTGTGTTGCCTATGAATATCGACTTGAATGGATCGCTTAGCAGCACTGATGCTGGAGGCTCTGGAGGGCGTGAGATAAATGCCCTCTTCGCGATTTCGTTGCTCATTATGTGCTGCAATTTTAACAGTGTCATTTTACAACCTCAACCCTGCTGGTTGAACTGCGTAGCTACGGCTTCTACCGAAGTCGGAATCATAAAGTTATACATAAACAATGTATATAGCTCCCTTCCTACTATCCTGGACAGGTCGACATCGAAGGCGCTGAAAGAAACCTGCAGCTGCTTGATCTGCTCGCTAAGGGAGTCGAGTGCTGCCTTTTCGCTTATACCTACAGCTGTAGTTTCCAGGTACATAAGCGCAGCGATGGGCTTTTCGCCCTGCGAGATCCTGTCTATTTTTGCCTGTATCATGTTTATCCTCCTTTGTATGTCTGTTACCACAACGTCGTTTGCTGAAGGGTTCTGGAGCAGTCTGGAAAGCTGGAACTCCTGGTAGCTTCTTTTGCCTTCTAGCTCGTCGCGGGTTTTTTGCACGTCCAAACCAGCGGAAAGTACGTGAAACTTGAATGGAAACCCTATGCTCATTATTGCGCGCTCCCACTTATCGGGTGAGCCCGCAAGCTGCTCGTCAGGATTTTCTTCGACCCTTTCCTCTTTGAATACATATGGGAAAAGGTTTGCGGTTATGTAGCCGGTAGCATAAAACAGGCCGTTGACATTCTTTATTACAGCATTCTGCCCTTTGACAATATAGTAGTTATTAACCGGCTGGAAGGATATGCCGAGCATCGAGGTAAATATAGGGAAGATAACAAAATCTGCAAAATTGAACAGCAGAAGGAAGCCGATAGTCAGAAGCGCAAGCAACAGGACCACATCTGCAATGAGGCCCTTGCCGAACGTTGATGCACCCGCCATTGCTATGAGTGCGACTAGAGAGGTAAAGGCAAGGTACACTATTGTTTCTTCGTCCATGGTTTCACCTATACTACCTGCTCCTCCACATTATTGATAAGCCTTTCGCTTATTGTAGAGTAAGGTATAAGGAATTCGGGCTCTACAAACTTCAGCAGATCTGCGCCGGTGATAAGGCTTGGGATAACACCGAATATTGTGCTTATGCCCGCCATAAGCTCTGTAGCTTTCTGCTCGGCTATCGAGACCGCTTCGTACTCCTTTGTGCCTGTCGCAGAAACAGACGCATATGTCAGGAGCTCAAGCGACTGCGAGGAATTTATGCTGTCGAGTATGTTGCGCCACATCGAGAGCTCGCCGCGTATCTTCTCTACCGCCTTGGAGTCGGAGTCAGAGTCAGATTTTGTAGCGTTGACCTCCATATTTTCGAGCTCATTTATCCTGCCGCGAAGCTGCATAATATAGACGTCCTTGTTCATGGTGAAGAGCTGCGTAGTGAAACGCACAGGGTCTTTACTAAGCCCAACGAGCCGGCTTATCTGCTTCGAAAAATCTATTTTTTCATCATTGCTCATCTCTGTTGCTGAACGGTATATAGGTATGCTTATGTACACAGTGGCAACAAAATCGTCGCCGTTCTTCCTTAGTATGGAATCCTGTGATGTTGAAAGCCAGTATGCATTCTCCTGGCTGAGCACCACCCTCTTTGACCTCTGCATGAACAATGGTATCATGAAAGGGGTATAGTACCTTGACGCAAGAGCCAGGATATCAAACAAAAAGGCAAGCAGCAGTAATATGATCTTCACCACATCCAAAAGAGGAGAGGGCGAGATGGACATTGCTGTGATTAGGAACACTATGGACATGCCAAGGAAACCCAGAAACAGCAGTATCTTCTTATCCATTAGATCATTCCAAAGCGGGCAGACTCAATAATACCGTCATATTTTTCTATTGCAAATTATATAAAACTTCTCACTCTGCTGCCAGTATAAGATGCTCCGCCTATGAAATTTGCTATTTGTGTTATGAATATGTATGTCACAGATATGATAAGCGCAGGATAAAAGAGGATCAGCAGCCAGAAGGAACTCAGGGTGCTGCCGACGCTTTGCAGCAATGTCGGCAGGGGGCTTGAAGAGGTAAGGCCGTTGGTCTCTGCACCAGTTCCTGAGCCGAAACGCGTTAGCTGAGTTGCGGTTGTCTGCATGCTGCTGAGCAGGTTAGGCGCAGTGAAGTAGTATGCGACTGCGAACAGCGCAGGCATAACTATGTAAAACCCCATAGCCATAGCAATAAGCATGCCGCCGAACGCCCTTGTGGGAAATAGGGCGCGCAGTATTACGCCTGGAACTAGGAATGCAGGAATAGAGACCGTGGCGAAAAATATAAGGAGGTAGTATTCAGCATAAAGTGCTGCTATGCCATCGATAAGCAGCCCGCCTATTGCGGAAGCAGGCTCCATTACAAGAAGGGTTATCGGAGCGTAAGCGAATTGTAGTATTGGGGTTAGATACCCATTCAACGTATTCAAAGGCGGAAGAGCCGAGGAGATAGTAATAGACACACTCGTATAAAACGCATCTGTTGCATATATATTGAATAGGGAGGTGTAAATCGATTCGGCGCCGTTGATGGTCTCGTTAATCAGATGGAAGGCTGTAGCATACGGGTTGATAGTACCTACAAAGAATGAGGGAATCAAACCAAAGGCGACAGCGGAGACAAA
>Ga0080003_1000403_pt1 | contig 29159 bp, 20 predicted proteins | sample JossMetagenome_FD_69206 | JGI IMG/M metagenome (GOLD analysis project Ga0080003, IMG submission 69206) | Hot spring microbial communities from Joseph's Coat, Yellowstone National Park, USA - JC2_E (SPADES assembly) (version 2) | ecosystem: Environmental > Aquatic > Thermal springs > Hot (42-90C)...
TTTCCTCATGTCTCCTTAGTATCTCCGTTATTTCGCTTAGTCTCTTATCGTGCTCATCCAATCTCTTTAGGATCTCCTGGAACCCGGTCCTCATGTACTCCGCTAGGGCCTTAACGGCCTCCGCCATTTCCTTAAGCTCCTCAGACCTAGCCCTACGCACAGCCCTCTCCACAACCTCCTCAAGCTTATCCCAGTCAATAGAGCTCATTACAAGTTAACCACGTCCACCTTCAATATAAACCCTTACCCCTCGTGGCAATTAACTTTAACCACTACTCCGGTGGTATTTCGGTGTATGTTATGGCTATGTCTATGCCGTACCTCCTAATGTTAACTATGCGTGATACCGTGTAGGCAACAATACCGAGAACCACAGCACCGGCAACCACACCGTATGCCAGCCAGTTCCCACCCCATATTGATGGGTATGCCAGGAACTGGTAAGTCAAGTAAGCCATCACAGCCGTCGTTAAGGCACCGGACACGGTCAACGTGGCCCTTAGACCTCTGCCCATGCTTAGGCGCTTACCCACACCTATCAGTACGGCGCCAATGCCCACGGCCATGAAGTACATTAAGGCACCCACGGTTGCACCGTAGAGTGCCGTGAATGTTCCGTAGAATACACCGGCCAGGGTGATTAAGGTCACGGTTACGGCTAGGTCAATTAAGTGGGCGTAGATGGGTGAACCAAACCTAGGGCTTAGGTGGGTGAGGAGGCTTGGCCAAACCCTATCAAAGGCGAGCGCAAACCAATACCTAACCGCAACTATGGCTCCATAAGCCAGAAGGGCCAGGTACCATGTTACTGATCCTATTGCTATTATCCATTGTATTATTGGGTTTCCTGATGCTGCCATTGCCACTGTCCAGTAGTTGATTGTGCTATTCAACTGGCTGTTTGATAATGCAGCCATGGTGAACCTGAAGCCCAAGGCATCATAAAGGGCAGTGAAGCTCAAGGTTGTGAGTAGTAGGGCTATGATGAATGAAATTGGTAGATTCCATTGTAGGGCGTTCCTACCCTTAACTTCCGAGGCTATGGCTGGTCCTGCGTTTAGCCATGGGTATATGAATATTGCGAAGAAGGGGAGCATCATTAAGGTAGGGCCGAGGGAGAAGAAAGAGCCAGAGTACTTGGAGGCAACACCAGAGTAGGAAAAACCACTGGGTAGCAATTGATTAATGCGGCTTATTATTAATGACCTGGGAGTTATGAATAGGATTACTAGCGATATCACTAGGCTGGTTATTGAGAACAAGGTTAACCCAGTCATCAACCTAATACCATACTTAGTACCCAATATATTCACCACAACTATGATGGTGAAGAAGAGTGAGGCTATGGCTACCATTAGCCAGGTACTGAATGACACATTAATACCCAGTGTAGGTAAAATGGACTCAACCTGGTAGACGCCTGCAATGGCCACTAAGGCGTAGTAGGCCAAGTCCTGAACTATGAAGCCTAGTACTAGGCCGTTGACTAACCAAGCTAACCTAGGTCCAAGCGCCCTACTGAGCCAAACATAGTCACCACCAACCCTTGGCACATACCTAATCAGTACAGTGTACATGATGACCTGTGGTATTGCCAGTAACGCCGCTATCAACGATGCATAGACTGGGTTAACCCCTGCTACGGTTGGTAGTGAGGCCAGGGTGAAGCCCACTATAGCTATGGCTACGCCAACGGACATATTGGCTATGTTAATGGACACAACGTCCGTGAAGCCCGCAGCCTTAACGAGACCAGTAGACTCCCTCACGAACAACCCTCTTCCACTCATCATTATTACATCTGTTTAAATATTTTTAAGCATTTCGGTTATTTATCCGTGAATTGATTAATTAATTGATTAAACGTTACCTTACCTCAAGTATTGGGTTGATTATGGTTAACGATTTAACATCAACCAAGCCCTTTGGGGTTACCCTGACCTCTGGTATCACCGTGAGGGTTAGTATTGATATGTGGAATGGGGCCATCCTTGGGTTTGGCGCCCCACAATACCTAAGGAAGTCCTCAAGGCACTTGGCCTCGTGGTAAACCTTGGTGAAGGGTTCGTTGCTCATTAACCCACCTATGCTTAACCTGAGCCTACACTTCACCTCACCATTACTCACCGCCACCACTCCACCCCTAATCCTCTCAAGCTCCCTGAGGGCCGTGTACATGTCCCCTAGGTCAGCCCCAATGACCAGTATGTTGTGGGTGTCCCTACCCATTGACTGGGCTAGGGCCCCCCTCCTCAACCCCAGCCCAGTGACGAAGCCCTTCCCAACCCCACCTGCCCTATACTTGTCTATAACCGCAACGTAGGCTACATCCGAATCCGGGTTAGGTGCCGCTATACCATTAACCACAGGTACCTTAACCTTAACCTTCCTGGTAACCGTAACACCATACTCAACACCAATGGCTAGGACCAAGGCTTCACTATAGTCTTCACCAACCCTTACTGCTAAGTCATCTAAGCCCCTAATAACTGGGATGTTGAATGTGAGGCCCAGTGAGGTTAAGGTTCCGGTTTCCTGAAAGTCCCTTAGCATTAATTGGCCATTGTGGTAGGCGACGTTGCCGTTAACTACCACCGTATCAACCTCAAGGCCCCTCAAATCCCTAAGGAGTACTATGTCCGCTAACCTGCCAGGTGCCAGTACGCCCACTAGGTTATCTAGCCTTAGGTAGGTGGCTGGGTTGATGGTGACCAGTTTAACCGCATCTACAGGGTCAAGGCCAAGCTCCACGGCATCCTTAACAACCCTATCCATGTAGCCATGCTCAACTAGGTCCGTCACTGATACATCATCAGTAACCAGGATGACTCTGTCTAGGTCGTAGCCACCTTTAATTAGGCTAGGTAAAATGACCTCACCATCCCTCCAAGCCGACCCAAACCTAAGCATAACCCACATACCATGGGTCAACTTACCTAACGCCTCGTCCAGACTCGTTGACTCATGGCATGATGATGCGCCTAATGAGGAGTAGGCGTTAAGCACCCTGTCGTCTGGGCTGGGTAAGTGGCCGTATATTAACATGCCCCTAAGTAGGGCGGCCTTAATCTTACCAAGCGCCTCAGGGTCACGGTTAACCACCGATGCGTAATCCATGAACTCCCCCAGGCTGTGGAACAGGCCGGAGTCGAGCAGTTCCTCAACATCCTTAACACTCAATGTGTAACCTGGATTATCCACCTCAGATCTAGTGGGTGGTACGCATGATGGTACTTGAACAAGCACCTTCAAGGGTTGCCTAATGGCCTCCTCGGTGAAGGCAAGTAGGTGTTTTAAACCACCTGCATTGGCTATGTCATGGGGGTCTGTAACTATCATGGTTGTGCCATGCATTAGTGCAAGCTTACTGAACTCACTTGGTCTCAAGAAACTAGTCTCAACATGAACATGCGCATCTATGAAACCTGGAGCCGCATAGGAACCACCACCATTAATAACCATTGTACTGGGGCCGATGTAGACTTTGTCATCATTTGCGCTAACCAAGGCAGCTATGAAGCCTGAATAGGCCACTATAGACACGTTCCCCACCACACGCCCACCGGCAACATCAACTAGGTTAACGTTGCGTACCACCAGGTCAGCCTTCCTTAAACCACCGGCAACTTCAATCAACTGGGGTAAAGTCTCGATAAACTTGCCTATTGCCCACCTTGGGAAGACTAAGCCCTTTAAGCCATGCCTATCCATATTATTACATTAGTTATTGAAATATTTATAAGCATTAACCCCATATTCAAATTAAATAATTAGATTAATTAATTTAATTAACGATTCAGTACAGCTCCATTAAGTATATAGTAAATACACCGCAACCTTGATCAGTAAGCCCTAAGGTGTTGATCTATGCCATTGCGTATAGTATACGCTTAACATGGTTAGTGTTCTTAAGGCGCCTTAACCTCATGCCTCAGGTTAGTTAACTGCCAGTGATTATCATTTAGCTAAGGCATTATAACACCTTTAATGTAATCCCTCGGTTTCTTGGATGCGTATTCAAAGGCTTCCTTGATCTGGTCAAGCCTCCACCTATGCGTTATTAGTCTCCTCAAGTCGAATACACCCCTCTTGAGTAGTTCAACAGCTACCTTAAGGTCATTACTGTAGCTGTCTGATCTGGCTGGCACGGCCATAACCACCTCAATGCCCTTGGCATCCCAATCCCTAACGTCAACTGTCACTGGGTGTGGGTAGTAACTGAATATCGCCACCCTACCCTTACGCCTAACCAGCTTAACGGCTGTTAATAAACCCTCTGGGTTACCCGAGGCCTCAATCACAACGTCGAAACCCACTGGGCTGTTTCGGTCTTCTTGGTTATTTGTGGCGTTTATTTTCATTTGATGCCTAAGACGTTAGGTTTTTAACCTAACCCTAATGCCTTTATTAGTGCCCCTGGGTTTCCGAGATCCGCAGAGGCTGGGAACCCCCGGCGATGGGTGTGGAGTCGCTGCGGTGAGGGGGCCCAGGGTGACCGTCGAGAAGGAGACGGTGGGCTAACGCCTACCGCCTCCAGAGAGACGGCTAGCTCCTTAACTTCACTATCGAAGTTTGGGTTGCTTGGATTGAGGGTTGCCGTTGCTCCATACTCCTTAGCTAGCCTCAACCTATCATCCCTAACATCAACGGCTACAAGACTACTTAAATTCATCCTACTCAAAGCCTGAATGAGAAGCGTACCCATGAAACCAGCCCCAACCACGGCCACGGAGTCACCGGCCCTGGGCGCGGCCTGCCTAACACCATTAACCACAGCCCCAAGTGGCTCACCTATACCGTACTCGAAGGGTAGGTCATCAGGCAGCTTAGCCACGGCATCACCCTTAGCTATGAAGTAGTCTGCGTAGCAACCATAGCCGCTAGCCACCAGTGCAGCCACCCTATCACCAGGCTTAACACCACTCACATTGGGCCCAACGGCAATAACCTCACCAGCAGGTTCATGGCCAAACCTAGCGGGTGTGCTAAACCAAACCCTATAACCTAGGTAAGCGTAAAGGTCACCAGTACATACGCCACATGCACCAACCCTAACCAAAACCTCATTACCCTTAGGTTCAGGGACCTCCTCCTCAAGAAGCCTAACGTCACCCTTACTAAACAAGACAGCATACCTCCCCCTCACACTAAACACCAACAATAGTACCCTTTAAGGATATTTAAATTTTAATAAAAATTATAAAAATAAAAGATAAAAGAAGATGATTTTTAAGGTTCTTTTACTTATACCTAATTAATCACCTCCTTCTCAATGCTATTATTGCTGCTACTGCTGCTATTACGATTACGATGACTACTATTCCTGCTATTAGTGCTGTTGATATTACTGTCTTCGTAACCGTGATCGTGCTCACTGCTGTGGTTGTTGATGCCACTGTTGAAGTCACGGTACTAGTCATGGTGGCAGTGGTTGTTACCGTTGAAACGGCAGTGGTCGTGGTGGTTGTAGTCGTAGTAGCCGTAGTAGTTACTGGAGTATACGAAATATGGAAATACGAAGCAATGCATGTAGTGTTAAAATCACTTGGGCTTATCCCCAGGAAGTCCGCATACCACTTATACTTAGTCCACAGTGAACCATTAAGCATTGCCTGAGCCAGTGGCGGCATCACGCCTGGTGGGGCAACACCACCGAAGTATAATGGTCCAGGCATCCAGACGCCTCCACTTACACCTGGGGCACCCCAAATCTGCTGTGGTGGCTCGATCACGAATTGTGCTGGTAAGTTGGCTGGGCCTAATGGTGGCGGTACCGTGGGTGCTGTTGAGCACTTATACGCCCACTCAATATCGAAAACATGCGGATCCAACTGCTGTGGCTCAAGTTTCTCACCCCACATTATCTGAGGCAGGTAGTACTCCCACCAGGCAAATAGCACCTTAACAGCCACCGCATACTCATAACTACCTGGCGCCGCGGCGCTGAAGGCGTTATCTAGGTTTGTTAGGTTAATGTAGCCGAAGGTTGAGTTGACACAGGTCACAATGGTTGTGTTCGGAATGTGGAGCGTCACAAGTGAGATAGGTGTGCACGTGCCATTTGGCCACTGGAATGGGTAAGCTAGCGATAGGTTAATGTACATATACGGCCATGGGTAGTACCAAGTTGCATAACCTGAATAGTAGCTTTCAACACCGGGTCCAAACCAACCAGCAGCCTCGTATTCACCATTAGGTATTATTAAGCCTGAGTACGTAGACACATCCTCACCTAAAATCTTAGTTGGTATCCCGAACGCCGTAAGTTCAGTGGTGGCCTCTGATAACGCCGTTAACTGGTTTGTGAATTGCGCAGGTGCCATTAGTGTCATGGTTATTGGGGTACCGCTGGGTGTGTACCATTGCCCATTCTTCTTATAGAAGCCTGCGCTCTCAAGTATCTGAGCAGCCTTAGTCCAATTAACCGTGTAATTGATTATTATGCTTCTAACGAACTCTGGGTACTGGTACAGTATGTAATCCTCCGTTGGTACACTTATCCATATTGGTATTATCCACGCACCCCAAGCCTCAACCATGGCCGTGCGGTTAATAACGTAGGCTAATGCCTGCCTAAACTTCATGTTAAGCCACCAATTGTTAGTTGGGAAGTTATACAGGTTAATATCAATACCATATATTGAGTATGCATATAGGTTAACATTAATAAACCCATGCTGCTCAGCGATCTGTATCTGTTGGCCTGATAGGAACACGTATGCCCAGTTTGCCTTACCAGCAACCTCAAGGGCTAGGTCTTGGGTGTTACCACCTGGGTAGACCGAATCTACCTCGGGGTAGTAGTTAAAGGTGTTGAATGGGAAAATCTCAATCCACCTAGCCAGTAATGGTACACCATTGTAGTACATTGGTTCAAGTTTCTCAACTATGGTGTTAGTACTGATGAAGGTCATGTAGTATGGGCTTAATGCCCAGTAGGATGGTACAAATTCAGTCACGTTCTTGGAGAATATTAATGCTTCACTTGAGTTCATGGACTGCAGTTTTTCAACCATAGGCTTCCAAACGGTGTATGGCGTTGATATTTGGGAGGTTAGTATATATATCCACTCTGTTGGTGACCATGTTTGGAATAGGAATTGTATTGTGTAATTATCCAACACTCTGATGTCTTCGTCTGCGTACTGAGGTAGCATGAATGGGTAGTACCACTTAAATGCCTTAACGCCAATGTAGAAGTACGTGTACACGTCCCAAGCAGTGAAGGGTATTGTGGCTGAGCCATTAAACCAATAAATACCACGCCTAAGGTAAACAGTCAAAACACCACTACCATTAGGCAAAACCTGAATACTCCAATTCCTAGCCAAAACAGGGTAGAACTTGTTTGTTAGAGGATTGTAGAAGGCTAATGGTTCCCATGTTTGAATTACGCCAACTAGGCTACCCGGTGAGGGGGTATATGGGTTATAGATTGGTGCACTGGGTGCGTAGAAGTAGGTTGATGATTCTGCATTAATCGCGGTGTATTGGGGTTGAGCATGCGCAGTGATTGATAAGGCCACGGCCACCGCGACTAATGCCAATAGTGGTAGTAGTCTTTTAACGTATTTACCTACCTGTTGCATAATTGATAACTAACTGGGGTCCTTAATATTAATGTATGCTAACTTTTCCTTATTAAGGATATTTTACATTTGTCTAGCGATAATACCTAGTTAGTACTACATTGCCATGATTATTCCCAAGATATAGTACTTTAGTTCAAGTTGAGGATTACGCAATAGATATTTATTCTTTTTGAATCAATATATTGACTATAATTAGCTACATAGCTTAGTAATCGATTTCATTATCGCTCAGCATCAGTCTAACTATCTTCCTAATGCCACTTTGAATCTGCCTACTAACAGTGGTTGTTGATAGGCCTAATTCCTCGGCAACCTGCCTTAAAGTTACCCCACGGTCATCGTCGAAGTATCCTAGTTTGTTTGCTTTTTTTATTGTTCTTTCCTCTGCCTTTGTTAGTATTGTTCCTATTCCCCTCTTCATTGCCTTTTCCACTGCCTCGGTTGCGTCTATTCTCCTTTCCCTTACTCTTATTACTCTTCCTCTTGTTTCTAGGTTTTTGATTAGTGTTTGTGTGTCTGTTTCCTGTGGGAATATGAATCCCCACTCCTCAACACCCTCCTCAATACGGTCCATTACCTCGACGCCTCCGAGTAGCCTAGCCCTATACCTAGTGGAGTTTGAGATTGGTGACTTTAAAACCACTGAGAATAGCCTTGGGTAACCATTGTTAAGTGGCTTAATGTCAACAACCTCAGCAACACCACTACCACCAATAACCCTAAGAAGCCTCCTCAACGTGTAGGAATCCCTAACCCTAAGAAGAGAAAACTCCAAGACACTATCAGCCAAACTATCAACAAAAGACTCAACAACATCATAAACATAACCACCAAAAACAGCACCACCAGACCAATCAACAACATGAAAATAATCAAAAACAACAAACTTAAAGATAGACCTACTATTCTTCATACTCATTAAGCCTATGTGTAAATCCACACCTTTTTATCTTTTACTCAAACAGTTAACATTAGCAGCACTTAGCTGCAGTATTTTTAGTAATTGGTAAACCTCTAAACTATGGTTAAGCCCTTGGTAACTCCTTAAATGCGCACCACCTATCACCACTGAATTATGCGAAGATCTTGCTGACGCCACTCCGCCGAAATGGCTTAATGCACTGCACTTAATATTTTGCCCAGGGTTTAAGGTATGGTGTTAGGTAACTACATCTTTATCTTTTAAAGGTATGTTTTGAAACCTCCCTGAATGTGCCATAGGGAGTATTAACACTGCCTTAAGAGTCATGCACCCCGCTGATAATTTCCTGCGCCTCCTTAACCATTCTCTCTATGTCCGGCAACCTATCATCGATATCCTCGGCGTTGATTTTAGCCTCATGGAATCCCCACACGTGTAGGTAGTTCGCCGCATCCCAAGCGGCCCTGAACCACCTTCCCAGCTTTCTTGAGATTTCCAAGGCAGCCCTTTCAAGATCCGTAACCGTCCACCTACCCCTCTCATCAACACTCTTAATTATGCTAACTAGATTGAAGTGAATTGCCAGCGCCTTAACAGTCTCCTCGGCGGCTTTGTAAAGCTTCTCACTAGCCTGAACGGGATCCTTATCCACTAACCCCTTACCCTCCTCAAGAAACCTCAAGGCAAGCTCAACATGAGCCTCAGCCGTGGTTCGAGTAGGCTGCCTGCTCCTCATTCCTCTTATCCTACGTTTAGTTAATATTTAAAGCTGCGGGTCCTTGGCTTTTCGTTGTTGTTCAGAAATGAAATTAGTTAAGAAAGATTTAAATTATGGTAAGGGTAAGTGAGTAAGATTTAGGATATAAGTAATGGGCAAGTAAGGATTTAGATCCTGGTTAAAGGTACAGGCAGGTTGAATGCTAGTGCCCTAAATCACCTTGTCTTAAGACTGTTGGGGTGGGTCTGATGAACCCAGACCGCATTGAGGTTAATGAATCCTTGTCCACTGGCCCACTCCCCCAGTAACTGAGCATAAACCAGCCCTATAAGTCTAGCGCCCCTTACCTTAATCTAAACAACCCCAGTTGGAGGTTAGGTGGTTAGGGCAAGGTTTGGTGGGCCCGGAGGGATTTGAACCCCCGACCTACGGGTTTCTCCATCACAGCCTGGAGCCCGCCGCTCTACCGTGCTGAGCTACGGGCCCTATTCTGATTTTAAGCTGGAGTGATTTTAAACTTTCCCTCATGGTGCCGTTCTGCGTTTTAATGACACCGTAGTTTAAATGAATGCCACTGATCATTACTTAATATGGCGTATTATTCGTTGTGGAAATGTTTTTAATGCACCTAACGCCTAATTTTAACTGGTGATGCATTAATACGGTTGATATTAGGAATGGTGGATTAATATTTCTCACGGAGTGCCCCGCAACCCCGTTGACCCACATACTCGCCTTTGATGAGGGGGATTACGCGGAGCAGGTTAGTAAGCTGCTCAGCTCCGAGGGGCCTGTTGATGTTACACTTTACCTAACCAGGGCATGTAACCTAAGGTGCATTACCTGTTATGTATCGGCCTCAACACCACTACCCAATGAGCTTACTGCCGAAGAGTGGCTTAAAGTCATTGACGAGTTGGGTAGGCTTGGTGTCAGGTACCTTTACCTACTTGGCGGTGAACCCCTACTACTCCTGAACAGGGGCCTACTTGACGTGGTTAGGAGGGGTAAGGAGAGAGGTATGGTTGTTTCACTGAGTACTAATGGTACGCTGGTAAGTGGGGAGGTTGCCCTGAAGCTCAAGGAGGCTGGGGTTGATCAGGTTCAGGTCAGCCTAGATGGCCCAAACCCCATTATCAACGATGCCATTAGGGGTAATGGATCCTTTAACAGGGCTGTTAAGGCGGTTAAACTACTTGAAGACGCTGGAATACCGGTTTCATTGTCATACACAGTCACGGCTGAGAACGTCGATTACGTGGTGGATTTCGTTAAACTGGCCGCTAGGCTAAAGGTGCCTGTGGTTACCTTCGTTAGGGTTCAGGAGTTTGGTAGGGCCGCCGGTGGTGGCTTGGGTATTAGTAATGAGTTGGCCCACAGGGCCTTGTTGAGGCTCAGTGAGGTGGGTGATTTAGGTGTTAGGGTTGTCTTCAGTGGGTTCAGGTTTGGGCTACTGGGCAGTATGCATGAGGCTTACCGTGAAGCCGAGGGCCTATTAAATAGGCTAAGCATCCTCAACTACGGCACATGCCCAGCGGGTAGGAGTAGGTTCGTCATCGATTCCAACGGCGACGTCTACGGCTGCGAACTCCTCATGGAGCCGCGGTTTAGGGAGGGTAACGTTAGGAGGAGTGAATTGGGTAAACTGTGGGTAAGTGGGTTTAGGGTGTTTAGGGGGAGACCCATACCAAAGGCCTGCGCCGGTTGCCCATTTCAAAGGTTATGCAGGGGTGGTTGTCCCGCTAGGGCTTACGCCAAGTTAGGTTCATTCAACCACCCCGACCCATACTGCCCATTCATTGGAGGTTAGGTGTTAAGCTTAATAAGGGTTGTTGGGTGGGGATGTGGAGTATGGTCGTCTTACCGCCATTGCAGTACAGCATAGTTAAGGCGCTGGTTGAGGCTAACCAGCCCATTGACGCGGATTCACTGGCTGGTAAGCTGGGTAAGAGGGCTGAGGACATTATGAGGGACCTTGAGGAGCTTAGGTCAAGGGGCCTTGTTAACCTTGAGCATAGGCCGGTCAACAAGGTGTCTTTAACGAGCCTAGGTGAGGCCTACCTCAGGGATGGCCTACCTGAGGAGAGGCTACTAAGCCACCTGAGGAGTATTGGGGGTAGGGCTAAGGTGGGTGAACTGGCCAGGTTGACCGGCCTAAGTGATGAGGAGTTCGCCGCAGCCCTCGGTAGGCTTAGGAGGCTAAACGCCATTAGCCTGACCGGCGACTCAGTAGCCCTAACGGGGGTTGAGGAGGGTTTGAGGGCCTACGTTAATGAACTTAAGGGGCTTCTAGCCAGCATAAGGGGTGAGGTGGAGTACCCCGGTGAATTACCCAGTATTGTTGAGGAGGCTAGGCGTAGGGGCCTTGTTAAGGTTCGCCAGGTTAGGAGGGTGCTGGCTTCACCAACCCAAGGCCTAATGGAGCTGTACAGGTTGGGTGAGTTAAGCAGCGCAAGGGTCATAACAAGCCTAACCTCAGCCGACCTGGCCTCAGGGGCCTGGAGGGGTGGTGTGTTTAAGGAGTTTGACTTAACAGTGGAGGTTCCCCTAAGGCCCATTAGGCGCAGGCACCCCTTCACCCAGTTCCTAGACCACGTCCGCGATGAACTGGTGGCCATGGGGTTTGAGGAGGTTAAGGACAACCACGTCGACGCAGCACTGTGGAACTTCGACGTACTCCTAGTCCCCCAGTACCACCCAGCCAGGCGTGAAACGGACGTTTTCTACGTGGAGAATAGGCTCAAGCCCAGTGAGGCCCCAGGTGACGTGATGGGGAGGGCCAGTGGGGAGCATAGGGCGGTTTGGGGCTATGGGTGGAGTGGTGAGGAGGCTCTTAGGATACTGCTGAGGACCCACACAACCCTAGTTACAATTAGGCAAATATACCTTAGGGGGCGTGGTGAATACAGGCTGTTCTCACTGGACAGGGTCTATAGACCAGATACCCCAGACCCAACCCACTTCATGGAGTTCCACCAATTGGAGGGCATAATAGTGGGTAGGGGGGTTACCTTCAGGAACCTGCTCGGCTTCTTCACGGAGCTGGCTAAGAGGCTTGGGCTTGGTAGGGTCTACTTCAAGCCAGCCTACTTCCCATTCACCGAGCCTAGTGTTGAGGGTTACGTTAAGCACCCAAGGCTAGGCCAACTGGAGGTCTTCCCAGGGGGCATGTTTAGGCCTGAGGTGCTTAGGGTCGTTGGGCTTGACCGTGACTACAAGGTCGCCGCCTGGGGTGTTGGGATAGATAGGTTGGCCATGGTAGTCCTCGGCGTTGATGACATAAGGACCCTCTACACGAATAATGTGAAGGAAATAGAGTCGATGAGGGGGGTTGCCTGGGTGGTTTAAATGCCGACCATTAAGGTTTCCTTAAGCGACATATCCTCAATAGCCGGCGTTGAGCTAACCCTAGATAAGCTGAGGGAGGTTATTGAAGTACTTAAGGGTGAGGTGGAGGAGGTTGAGGGTGGCTACGTCTCAATAGAGCTCAACTACGATAGGCCGGACCTATTCTCAGCAGAGGGGCTTGGTAGGGCCATTGGGGTTTACCTAGGCTCAAGGGGCTTACCGAGGTACAGTGTTAATGGTCCAACCACAAGGCTTGACCTATCCAAGGCGCCCAGTTATAGGCCATACGCCTACATGGCCATTGTGAGGAACGTTGAGTTGAGCGACGAGGCCATTAGGCAGCTCTTCCAGCTACAGGAGGTTTTACATAGGGATTACGGTGGGGATAGGAGACTCGTCTCAATAGGCCTATACGACCTAGACACCCTTAAGCCACCCTTCAGCTACATTGCGGTTAAGGAGGCCACCTACAGGCCGCTGGATTATAGGGAGGAGATGACCCTCACGGAGGTCCTGGAGGCCACCGAGAAGGGTAGGGCGTACTCAAGCCTAGTCAAGCCTGGGGAGTACCCACTGCTCGTGGACTCGGAGGGCAGGGTGCTTTCGTTCCCACCCATACTGAACAGTGAGGACACTAAGGTCACCGAGTCCACCAGGAACATACTCATAGACGTGACCGGCGTTGAGCCTGAGCTCATGAAGAGAGTCCTCAACGTAATGGTAACCTCAGTGGCTGAGAGGTCCAGGAACCCAGTCATAGAGTCCGTTGAGGCCGTTAGGCCAGGCTACAGCGAGGTTACCCCAAGGTTGGACTGGGTTAGGGTTGAGGTTAAACTGAGCGACATAGAGGGCTTACTGGGCGTTAAGGTTAACCCAGACGTGGTGGTTAACCTGCTTGGGAGGATGGGCTACGAGGCCTCCTGCAACGGTGAGGTTGTTGAGGCCCGGGCTCCACCCTACAGGATTGACGTTCACGACGCCGTGGATGTCATTGAGGATGTGGCCATTGGGTTAGGCTACGGCAACATAGAGCCCAGCCTACCTCCCCCAACCCACTTCGGCGCCAAGCACCCAGTAGAGGTCCTCAGCAACCTGGTTAGGGAGCTGCTGGTGGGCATGGGCCTACAGGAGGTGGTTAACTTCAACCTGATAAGCGACGAGGTCATGGTTAAGGCTGGTTTTCAAGGCTTCGTTAAGCTGAAGAACCCGAAGATAAGGGACTACTCGGCCCTACGCAGCTCACTAATACCATCACTGCTGCTCACGGCTAAGGTCAACCAGAGGCTGGTGGGTAGGCTAGAGGCCTTTGAGGTTGGCGACGTGATCGAGGTTAAGGGCGACACGGCAACCACGGATAGGAGGGTTGGGGTCCTGCTGATGGGGGACGGCTTCACACTGACCGACGGCCTATCTATAGTCAAGTCCCTCCTCAGGTACCTGGGCCTAGACGCCGGTATCCGCAGGTACTCGGGTAAGCCATTCATAAATGTCCGCTCAGTTGAGGTTCTCGTGAACGGCGTCAGCGTGGGTGTTGTTGGTGAGGTTGACCCGGAGGTCCTCGTCGACCTGGGTATTGAGAAGCCCCTTGTGGTTGGTGAGCTTAGCCTAGGCTTAATAATGGGGGTGCTTAAAGGTTTAAAGGGGGACCAGTGAGCATTAGTTATGGTCCTGGTTATTGGGCATAGGGGAGCCAGGTGTTGCGCACCTGAGAACACTATACCATCCTTCAGGCTGGCCCTTGAGGCCGGGGTTGATGGGGTTGAGATGGACGTTCACATGACTAGGGATGGGGAGGTTGTGGTAATTCACGACGACACCCTTGAAAGGACGACGACAGGTTCCGGTTACGTTAAGGACCACACCCTCAGGGAGCTTAAGGGGCTTGATGCCGGTGTTAAGTTCGGTAGCCAGTGGCGTGGGGTCAAGATACCGACGCTTGAGGAGGTGCTTAGGGAGCTTGGGAGTAGGGTCAGCTACGTCATTGAGCTTAAACACGGCAGTGACCTCTACCCAGGCATTGAGGGGAAGGTTATCAACCTTGTGAGGAGGTACGGCATCAAGGCCAAGATAGTCTCCTTCGACTTCGACGCCCTGGAGAGGGTTAGGAGCATTGATGAGTCCATTGAAATGGGCTTAATATTCATAGGTAAGCCAAGGTGGTTCATTGAGGCTGCTAGGAGGCTTAGGGCGCAGTGGCTTCAAGCCGAGTATAGGCTAGTCAATGAGGCTGACGTGAGGGCCGTGCACGAGGCCGGTTTAAAGATTGGGGTTTGGACGGTTAATGACGCCGACCTGGCGTTGAGGATGGTTAAGATGGGTGTTGATGAGGTAACAACCGACAACCCAAGCCTAATACTAAAAGCCCTGAGGAGTTGCTAATTACCTCCTGAATACCAGTGTTTTGTATTGCCTTGGCCTTAACCTTACTGTGAATTCCCCGTTGAATTTCCCTAATTCGCTTATCGGCTCCTCCAGTGGGTTTGCCTCCATTAGCGTGTACCCCTTGAGCATGCTTGACCTTATGGTTACTGCCTTCTCCTCCCCATCAACCTCAAGTAGCCTTAACACGACGCCATCACCAAGATCCCACTTCTTAATTGCCGTAACCACGACTTCAGGTGGGTTTAACTCAAGGTCACCGTTAACCGCCCTACCAATAATTGGCGATGCGAAGAACCTGTAGGCTGTACTCGGCTTAATACCCCTACCACTCGTTAGCCTGTAGGTGAAGGTGAATTCACCACCCTGGGCAGCCTTGTAGTTAGTGTGCCAGTAGTTGTTCATGACGTAGGAGAATATTAAACCATCCTCAACAGTTAACCTACCCCTCCAAACGCCATCAAAAACCCTATTAACCGTAATCAACGGAGCCTCCTCCGAGTAGAGTGCAACGTCGAATTCACCCTTAATCAAAGTTATGTTGTTTACCGTGAACCAGTTGACGCAACCCCCCTCAACGTACTCACCCTCCACGTCAACGAAGGCCCCAGGCTCCTCGACAAGTATCCTCGGCCTCCTTAGTTTGAATGGGAATGCGAAGTAGACCCCCTCCTTATCGTAATTCTCAGCCTTACTAACCATGTTCCTAACAATAATCTCCTTACGCCCCTTGGCAAGGGTAAACTCCCTCCTAACCCTGGATAAGTAGCCATCAGCCTCAGTGATGAAGGTTAGGGAGTCGTCGTTCTCGTAAACCTCAACAAGCCTACTGGAGTACTCCCTAATCACGGTGTAGCTTGGCCTAGTGGGCTCACCCTCATAGAGGTAGTTGAGTATAGTCCTCTCCATGCTGGTACCCCTACCACCAAGCACGTAGATGAACTCGTCGAAGAAGTACCTACTGGTATCAATCAACTCTGCGTTAAGCTCCTTATCAACAATACTCACCACCTCACCATTCTTAACAACAACCCTGTAGTGGCTGGTCTCGAAGACTGTGTCATTACCATTAATAGCCCTTTTGGCAACAGGCTTCCTGTTGAACGGCATGGAGGACATTGGAGGTAGCTTAACGTAGGTTCCTTCAATAAGCCCCTCCACAGTGAATGGGTATGGGTTGCTGGCGTAGTCACCCCTAGTCAACTCAACAGCCCTGTTAAGGGCCTTATGGGCGAAGCCTGCCTTAATCCTCCACTGCTCAATGACGCTTGGGTTGAATGGGTCGCTTACGGAGTTCCAGGCACCCCAGGTATGCTCATCGAAGTAGACCACACTCCTCCAGGCATCATCAAGTTCATTCTTAGGGTAGTTTAAACCCCTGAGGTAATCCATGGCGTAGGCTGCCTCTGCGAAGTAGAGTAGCCTCTTGGCAAGCCTAACCATGGCCAGCTCCTTAGCCGTTGATGCTGCACCATCCTCCCAATAAGCCCCAAAACTACCCCTAACCTCACCCAACCCACCAACCTTAGCCTCAATGGCGTGGAAGAAGTCGTCGGTGGTGGCAACCTCAACAACCGGGTTAACCCACCTCTCATTAAACCCCCTAACAATGTCGAGGAACCTATCCGAGGCCTCCCAATTATCAATGAACATGCCGTAGAGGAGCACATCCTCATACGGGTAACCCCTCTCCTCAAGGGTTGTTAGGAAGTGTGCCAACCCAGCCTCAGCCCTATCAACACTGGTCAAGAAGCCAGCCGACCAACCCTGGTGGTAACCGTGGAAGCCCGGTATTAAGCCACCGTAGCCACCGCTAAACCAAGCCAAGACGCCGTTACCGTCGGGCCCAACCCACCTGAAGGGTGACTTAAGCCAGGTGTTCAAGGCGTGTAGGGGACCCCTATCCGGATTGGAGGCCTGTATGTAGTACCTAACCCCAATTTGGGCTAGGACGCTTGGTAGGGCCCAGACAGCGGTCGGTATGTCGTTTAGTGCAGCAACCTCAATACTAAACCCCCTCATCCTCAAATCCCTAACACCGTAAAACAACCTAACCAACTCCTCATGACTACACAGGCCAGTCAACACGTTGAGCGGGAATGCCTGAACCCCAATCAACCCCTTTTTATTATACTCAAGGAGCTCCATTACCCTGCCGAAGGGTTGCTCAGTAACCTCAACCACGAACTTACCACCCCTTGAGGCAATCCTCATGGCAACATCCACGTTACCCCTATGAACCTCCTCAACCCTTGGCTGTAGATCAGTGTAGCCGTAGTCCGTATGAACCGTTGGGGCTATGTAAACCCTAAACCTCCTAGCCTCATTGAAGCTAGGCCTAAAGCTAAAGGACTCACCATCCTCAAAAACAACCCTAACCTCGTCACCAGGCTTAATAGGCACTAGAAACCAGGATAAGCCTGGGTTGGAGGTGAAGGACTGCCCATTAACCTCAAAACGCATTGAGTAGTGGGACCTGTTCCTAACGTAAACCAAGGTACCCCTCAAGCCGTTTTTAGATACGAAACTCGTAGCTTTAACCCAAACATCTAAAAAACCCATAATGTAACCAAGCCGAATACTTAATTTTAAGCTTTACATTACATCACTTAGAAACATTTAACCTATGCTGGCAATATGAAGAATGGGGGTATATCAAGTATTTATATGGCCATACTCATGAATGATGAACGTTAGTTATCGCGACTGCTTCATCATGTATATGTGTAATTCAATGCACCATGATCTCTGTAATATTGGCGCTGGCTTATGAGAAACTTAAATAGATGTAAAAAGTGTAAGGGGATTTATGGAGACGAGAACACGCATACTTATGTTTATATTAGTATTAGTAGCAGCGGTAGTGGTGGCCGTCCTGTCCTTAATTAAAACTACAGTTAGTGCTGTTGGCTTGATGAATACTAGCTACTCGGGTATTGTGTATATTTTACCCTCAGGGAATTCAACCCCATTCTGGGCTAAGACTTACGGTGATAGGATATTCTTCTATGTTTACGCTAACTTGACGCTGTATGAAAACTCAATTAACCGTGACTTTAAGGTGATTAGGGATGCTGGTTACAACTTCGTTGTAATTGTGATACCATTAGCCGACCACAACTACCCCTACTATTACCCCAACATTAACCTGATTAACCGCTTAGCCTCTGAGAACCACCTTAAAGTCATGTGGGCCATATTCCCTAAATGGTACTTTGGTCCTGAGTGGAACTACTTGTATGTTAACTCCACAGTCTACATTAAGCTTGTTGAGTTATTGAGTTACCTCGTTACGTTGAATTCAACCTACAGGGTTGCGGTTTGGTATGGTTGGAAGCCATCAACTGTGCCGTTAAACACTTGGTGCAATGCAACATTGCTAAAGGCCTACCTAGACTCCCTACCACCCAACGTTAGGGGGAGGTACGTGGTCTGGATTGACATGCCCTTCGATGATTACGTTAATGAATGTGGTGTTCCAGGTCTATTAAACTCAATGGGTATTCCAGCGGTAACAGAGGAATACACGAAGGACGGCATCTTTAATTGGTATGCACTCTTCCGTGAACAATACGTAACAACTGGTATTTGGGATACTCAAAGTGTTGAGGATTGGTGCAGTGGCTTCATAAACAGGGTAAGCCCCATGCTATTAAACATTAGGCATGCGAATCCAAGCTACTACAAGCCTAGGATTGTGATAACTTGGATATACTGGGATGTTAACGATGGAAGTGGCGAATTATACAGAGCATTAACATCAAACGGATTAGCCAACCCAATCACCTGCATAAGGGAGTATTGGCCTAGGGCACATGATTAGGTTTATGGATTAATGCATACAATGCTTATAAACCAAATATGACGCAAATTTTGAAGCACCATGAGTAATGTGGTTGATAGGCTGTATGGTAAGGTTAGGGAATTGCTTAATGAGGGTAGGGGTATTAGGCGTAATGTAATTGAGCATGCCTTTAAGAGGACCCTATTAATAACACCAGGTGATGTTAATATTGTTAATTACCCACGTAAACCTGTGGAGGTTTTTAACCCCGCCGCCGTGCTTAAGGGTGATGAGTTACTAATATTCCCTAGGGTCATATTTGACTACCTAAACTACATCTCAAGTATAGGTTTGATTAGACTTAAGGTTAGTGACGTCGTTAATGGTGGTGTGGCTAGGCCTATTGAGGCTAAGGTGATAATGTGGCCTAGGGAGCTTTGGGAGTTTAGGGGTTGCGAAGACCCAAGGGTTATTAGGCACGGTAACCAATACTTAATGCTGTACACAGGTTGGGGGTACTACATGGCCAACAATGAGTTGAAGCCAAGGGCCCACCAAGCCTTCGCCGTACTTGATGAGGAGTTGAATACGGTTAGGAGGGGTTACTTCAGAATTAAGGCTAAGAACAATGACTTTTACACTCCCGATTGGTGGAAGGACTCAGCCTTCATTGAGGTTGAGGGGGATTCAGCGTCAATGTTAACTAGGCCTAATATTAATGGTATTGAAGTTGGCTGGTTCAGTGAGGCTGACCTAGGTGAGTTAACTATTAGTGAGGACTCCATGAAGCCCATCCTGCCCTTCGAGGATTTTGAATTCAAGGTTGGCTGGTCAACCAACACCGTTAAGCTATCCCCCAATGAGTACATTGTTGGTTGGCATGGTGTAGTTAAGGAGGATTACTCCTACAGGAATGGGTTAGCCATAGTTAACGGTGATGGTGACCTACTCGCCATAAGCAACTACCTACTGGCGCCGAGTGGTATTGAGGAGGAGTATGGGGATAGGCCCAGGGTCATATTTGGCGATGGCCTGGTTAAGTGGGGTGAGTGGTTGATTTGGGTTGGCGGTGTGAGTGACTATGCAATTGGTGTATACGTCGCTAACGTGGATACCACCCTAGGCAAGTTAAGGTGGCTGAGGGGTTAAGAAACAGTTAATCTTAGGGAGAGTCGTTGAGGTAGACCTTCACGATCTTCCTCACAGCGCTTCTTATGTGGTGATTCGCCGTTGCCTTACCCACACCCAGGGCTCTGGCTACGTCGCTTAGATTTGCAGTCTTCACTTCACTGAAGTAACCCAACCTGTAGGCCACCTTAAGCGCCTTAACCTCACTCTCCGTTAACACGCCTAGCGCATTACCCCCTCTGAACAATGGCTCCCTACGCCTAGCCACCTTAATAGGTTCACACTTAATAAGCTCAACACTGCCTCGCCTCTTCAGCTCACTGCAAACCCCCTCAGCATCCTTCTCATCCAGGAAGTAGGCCCTAAACCACTTAAACCCACCCATAACCCTGGACTCGGCCAGTATACCATCATTGGAGGTTATGATGTACTTCAAGACACCACCAATGGGTGCCAGGTAAATAACCTCGGCGTAGTTCCTTGAAACCCTATTAACGTGAAGTACCTTAAGCACGTTACCACCAGTCCTAAAGGAGCTTAGGAAGCCGCTGAGTGCAGTTGAGTGTGGGCTATGAATGCCGATAACCTCAAGACTAAGTTCACCGTGATTAACGAGGTGTGAGTATAAGCCATTAACACAAACTCCATTGAACTCATGCGTTAGGGCGCTCCAATCACCAAGGTGCCTAACATTAATACTGAGACCGAGCACGGGTTAAGGCGTTTAGGGCATCTATATTAAGTTTATTCTAACACCAGACCTTAACCACTTTAAATCAGTGCATATTTTACATAGATGTATTGAACAGGTATTATGAAAAGCTTAAATAGATGTAAAAAGCATAGAAATGCATATGGAGGCGAGAACATACATACTCATATCAGTAATGGTAATCATGGTAATGGTGGCGGCGTACAGTATCAATGTGGTGTATGCTCAGCAGAAGCCTCAAATTATTCAAGCTATTCCGAGTACGTTGATTTATGTACCATCGGGCCCTAATTTTAACCCATACGCCCCAAGCAACATAGTTGGTTCAGTAGCCACATATGTGCCCTTAGCCTTTTACAACCCATTCACTGGCCAATTCTACCCCGTTTTAGCTAAGAACTGGACTGTGCAGGTTTTGCCTAATGGTTCAGCCCTATTCACCATTTACCTTAGGAGGGGTTTATATTTGGTTTAATGGTTCTGCAGTGATGCCCTTCACCGCCTGGGATGTCTACGCATACTTCTACATTGGTATGAAGGCATTCGCCTGGTATACGCCTTGGATTAACCAGTCCCTAGTGGATGAGGATATTAGGGTGTTGAACAACTACACGATACAGTTCCTATTCCAGGAGTGGACTACCTTCATACCCTACTGGATGCTCCCAAGCTGGATAAGCACACCATACCCGGTTTGGAAGCCCATTATTGATAAGCTCAGGACTATGAACCTAACGCAAGCTGTTAAATACTCAACAAACATCACGGAGTTTGTGCCATCCTATTGGGCGTTAAGTCCATATTACTTGACTTACATAAGCTCAACCTACATTGACATAACCCTTGAACCAATGTATTACAATGGAGTGCCATTGTTGGCTAGGTGGGAGGAAATATTCCCATTCGCAAACTGGAATGACTACAACCCAACCATAGTTAATTGGTACGTTGCAGGTAATACCCAGGCCATGAGCGCCTTCCTGGCTGGTAAGGCAACGTGGGGTGGTATTGGCTTATCTGAGCAGCAGGTTGGTGCGCTTAACAAGAGTGGCGTAGGTGTTTATCTATGGTTTGACTACAGTGCTTGGGGTATTACCATAACGCCATACACCTTCCCATTCAACATCCCTGAGGTTAGGCAGGCTTTGTGTGATGTGATTAATAGGAGTGAGGTTGTTGCGGCATGGGGCCTAAACTACCCGATGTACGCCCCCGAACCAGCCCCACCATACACATGGAGCACCTACCCACCCAGCGTTATGCAGTTCCTGATACCATGTGAGTATAACCCAAGTTATGCAGCTCAAGTCCTTCAGAAGTATGGGCTTTATGAGAAAGGTGGGCAGTGGTACCTACCAAACGGCACACCATTAACGATAACGATACTTGGGCCGAGTGGTTGGACTGACTGGATGACTATGACCAGTGAGGCCGCTGAGCAGTTATCAGCCTTTGGGATAAAGACACAGTTAATCGGGCAGGACGTTGGTATTTACTGGGGTACTACATTCCCCAATGCTCAATTTGAGGCCGCAATAGCATGGTTAACCTTCGCAAAGTCATACCTTAGCGCCTGGTCATTCTTATCGTCGCCATTCTGGTCATTCCCAGAGTTCAACGTTTCAGTGCCCTGGACATTCCAGTGGCCTAATGGTACATGCAGCCCGGTCTATATGCCAGTGATTCACACGCCTTATGGTCCAATGACAACGCCAAACGGTACGATTGTCTGGTGCATTAACTCAACGTTAGGCTACATAAACTTCACCAATTGGGTCTGGGCATTTGACCTATCCTACCCAGGGACTCCTGACTATGATGAACTCCTTGATGTGATCTTCTCATGGTACCACTACTGGGTGCCGGTAATACCGCTAGCAGCTAAGATTGAGCCGTTTGAATACCTTAAGAGTTTCATAGACCCACTTTGGGTTTACCAACCATACATAGTTGATAACTACCCGTGGTTCACAGCCTTCACCGTACCATACTATTCAGCATGGGGTTCATCAACAGCCTTCGCATACGTCTACGCCTGGCTAGGCGCAGTAGCACCACCCGGCATAGTACCGCCGGTTGCTCAAGCAATCGCCAATGGTAGTATTTGGACGAAGTATGAGTGGTATGCTAAGTACCTTGGCATACCGACGCCTGATCCCAAGCTCCAGGAGGTTGTGGCATCATACTTCCACATACCATACACCCCAGTAACCACAACAACCACTACCACAACGACGACTACTCCTGTTACCACTACTACATCAACCACTACTACCACCACGACTACTACTGCTGTTTCAACGGTAACATCAACGGCAACAGTAACAAGCACAGTCACAACAACAGCAGTATCAACCACGACAGCAGTAACCACAGTAACCGTAACAAAACCAGTAATAAGCACAACACTAGTAATCGGAATAGTAGTCATTGTGATTATTGTAGCAGCAGTGGCAGCGGTAATAGCAATGAGAAGAAGATAAACACAAACCAAATCCCAACCCTCCTTCAAAATCAAATTTCTCCTTTTTCCTAGTCTTTAAATGTTCATCTTAGGGATGGTTAGTTCTGACCCCCTCCCCGCCCTTTAGGGCGGGGGTTCCTTGGGGTCTTGGAGGTTACCCCCTTTTATGGGGGGCTACTGAATACCCTAACAGGGCTGGGGTTAATAAATCCACCGCCTGAGTCTCACGTAGTGGGGTGACCCCGCCCTAAAGGGCAAGGTTTGTCATTAGTTATCACCGTTATGATGGTTGGAAAAGTTGAAAAATGCTTGTCTCGTTGGCTTGATGTGAGTAGGCCTAGTGTTAAGCCTTACGTGGCGGCCTTATCAATGGTTGCCAGGGTGTTTAGGGGGAGGGGTGTTGACTTTGTGCTTGTGGGTAGTTTAGTACTTCCCCTGGCTTATGGTATTGATTGGAATGTTCATGATGTTGATGTTTTCCTGCTTAACAAAAGTACGTTGACTGATGAGGAGTTTTTTGAGGAGGTTGCTAGGGAGAATGATTGGGATGTTGGCTTAACGGCCTTCGGTGGTGTGTATTATGAGGTTGTGGTTGGTGGTGAGGTTGTTAGGGTTGATTTAATGGAGAACCTGCTGGACGTATACATGCCCCAGGAGTTACTTAACGACACGGTTACTGTTAGGGTTGATGGGGAGGAGGTTAGGGCTATTAGGCTTGAGGGGCTCATAGTGTTGAAGGCTAGGGAGGCCACTGATGAGGCTGAGGAGTTCCTTGAGGAATTAGCCTCAGTCCTGGCCGACCCTAAGACTGGTGTTGAGTTGGATAAGGGTAGGGTGCGCAGGTACATTGAATCCTTCCCAGAGGATGAGAGGGGTGGGATAACCCACAGGATTGAGGTTTCCGGGATATACCTAGACTAGTTTAAGGTAAAGGTGGCCTAACGCTAAGCAGCATGGGCGCCGTTAACGGTCTCCTTGGGTAACCCTGGGTCTCCCTGCTCAACCTGGCTATGAGGTCCTCTAGGCTCATCACCTCCTGCCCAACACCCCTAACCCTAACGCTCAGCTTACCAGTCTTAGCCTCACGCTCACCGTAAACAACAATGTACGGTACCCAAAGGGTCTCCGCATCCCTAATCTTCCTACCCACGGTCTCATCCCTATCATCAACCTCGACCCTGAAGCCAGCCTCCTCAATCCTCCTACCCAACTCCACTGCATCCTTAACGTAGCCACTGGAGACTGGTATGACCCTAACCTGCACTGGGGTTATCCAGGTTGGTAGGCTCGGCACCTTACCCTGGGCTTCACTTATGGCTGCAGTGTCCAGTAGCGCGAATATGAACCTCTCCACGCTCCCCAATATGGCCGTGTGTATTATGACAGGGTACTTCACGCTGTTATCAACATCCCTATACCTAATCCCAAACCTCTGGGCATTGCCTATGTCGAACTGGAAGGTGGCTATCTCCCTCGGCCTCCTCAACTCGTCTATTATGTGGTACTCCACGTTCAGGACCCAGTAGTACCTAGCCCCCTCAAGGACCCTGACCAGTATTGACTTACCCTCCCTCCTGGCCAATTCAACTAGGTAGTCCTTGTTTTGGTCCAGGAATTCCTTGGTGACGTTGTATAGGCTTACGTAGTCCCTCCCAATCCTCCTAATCTCCTCGAATATCTTCGCATGGAGCCTTAGGCCAACATCCATGGCCTCCTTAAGGTCCTTCACGAATATGTGCAGGTCCGGCATGTAGAATCTCCTCAACCTGAAGCACAGTACAGTCTCCCCAGGCTGCTCATACCTATAGCTATCAGCCACCTCAAGCATGCCCAGGGGTAGGTTCCTGTAGCTCAAGACCCAGTCCTTAATCATGGCGAACTGTTGGAAGCAGGCGGCGTACCTCATGACAAGGTCCTCATCGGACTCAGTCACGTACATCCTCTCCCCGAATAACCCAGCATGCTCACTGATCGCCTTATCACTGAGCCTAAACATGTTAGTCCCCTTAATTTTGAAGACCGGTATGCCCAGTGACTTGGCCACCTGGTAGGAGTAGTCGTCCAGGAGCTCAATCATGACCGTGGCGTATGGCCCATACCTCATGTGCCCAACGTCAGAGAGGGGCTCCCACTCGAAGCCGAACTTGAGGCAGTAGTCAATGTACCTGGGCTGCTCCTTACCCTCAAGCTCCCTCTTAAAGACCTCCTTCTCAACGAGAACCTTCAAGTCACCCTCCCCCTCACTGAAGTTGTAATTGGCTGGGTCGTGGATTGAGCCGTCGGGTGAGATTATTATGTAGTAGTCCCTCGTGTAGGGTTTCCTAGGCTGGGCCTGCTCCTGGGGTGTTATTGTCCTGCTTAACTCGGATAATGGATGCCCTAGGCAGCTTAGGTTGAATGCCTTATACCAGCCGAAGGGGGCCTTGTAGATAGGCACATTGGCCTTACCTTTAAGTGCCTCGTAGAGGGCGTTGAGTATGGCCATGGCCCTTGGCGGTGGGGCTAGGTTTGGGCTTAGGTGAGCGTATGGGTAGAGGAATATTGAGGATGCCTTAACCTTACCAGCAACGTCAAGGACATCATTGACAACCCTCTCCAAAAAGCTAGGTGAGTCATTATCATTCTCCTCAATTGTCGTGAAGACCACTAGAGTATTCCTGGCACTACCCCTCCTCAACTCATCGCTTAGGGGCTCGGGGTTCTCAACAGCCTTATCCTTAACCTCGTATGAAAACTCCCCAGCGTGTATTAACAGTAGTCTCACAAAGGGGGCTGGGGTGGTTGGTTTTTTGCTTTTCCCAACAAGGCTAATGGGCCCAACCCCCACGCAACCGTTGACTGACCTCAGCCGTAGCCATGGGCCCATGCTCAGGCCAGTGGACCCCTGAACACACCCACCCCGGCTTAGGGCCGCTCCCTCCCGGGCCTAACCCGGTTCACCGGAGCCCCACTACCCACAACCCTACGGCTGTGGGCGTGGGTGGTGGGCGTCTCAGGGGGCTGGCCATCACGGCGGTACCCATGGCCCGACACTGGGCCAACCAACGGCTGTGTGGGGTTTCGGCCCCCGCAGACCTACGGCCCCCGCGTGGAGGGGGAGGGGTGGCGCCCCTCCAGGCCCGGCCCAGTTAATGGGCTGAGGCCCCCTTTTAACCTTTAAGCCCTGTTCTAACTATATAGTACTAACTATGTTATTTAGTGGTATTGTCTTGGGGAAAAACTATTAAAGGGCCCTTACCAATTCATACATGAAATTGGGATGGGCGGCTCAGTGTCAATAGTGGTGCCCACGCTTAACGAGGCTGGTAACGTGGGAAGGCTCATAGAGGAGTTGGCCACCAACCTTAAGGGCATCGATTACGAGATAATCATTGTTGACGATGGTTCAACTGATGGCACAACCAAGGTGGCTGAGGAGGCTGCTAGGAGTCTTGGCGTTAACCTTAAGGTTATTGAGAGGGGTAGGAGACTTGGCCTATCCAGTGCTGTCATAGATGGGGTGAGGGCCAGTAGGGGCGACGTGATAGTCGTCATGGATGCCGACCTTCAGCACCCACCCTCAGTTGTGCCTAGGCTAATAGAGGCAGTGTCCAACGGTGCAGACGTGGCCATAGCCTCAAGGTACGTTAAGGGTGGTGGTATCGCCGGTGATTGGCCAATTTTAAGGAGGGTGATAAGCTGGGGAGCAGCTACACTAGCCCACATACTGATCCCCTCGGCAAGGGGTATCAAGGACCCAGTCTCAGGCTTCTTCGCCTTTAAGAAAAGCGTCATGTGCCTAAACAGGCCCTACGGCGACTACAAGATACTGCTCGACATACTAGCCCTCTGCAGGGTTGGCAGCGTGGTGGAGGTCCCCTACGTCTTCAGGATTAGGGAGGCTGGTTCATCCAAGCTGGGGGCTAGGCAAATAGTGAACTACGTTAAACAGCTGGTTTCGATAACGGTGAACCTGCTGGCCATAAGCAAATACAGGCCCCTCAAATTCGCCACCGTGGGTGTAATAGGGCTTTTCGTGTCTGAACTGGTCCTACACGCCTTCTGGAGGATCCTGGGCCTACCCTACTTCATATCCCTAATACCGGCCCTAGAGGCCGGCATAGTTAACAACTTCACCCTAAACAAGGTTTGGACCTTTAGGGATAGGTCAGTGGGCTACCTGGTGGGGTTGGGGAAGTACCACGTAGCAAGCCTGGTGGGTACCGCCGTGAATTACGCGGTAACTAACCTACTCCACTACGTCCTCGGGGTCAATGGTTACGTGGCGTATGTGATAGGGGTCATATTCGGCTTCCTGGCGAACTACATAATGGCAGAGGTCTACGTCTTCAAGTACAGGGGTGTGGTGGTTAACAACACCACTGCATCAACCCCAAGGTCCTGAGGCGTATTAGTCTTTTTTAATGATGAGGGATAACACTGTGGCTCACCCCATGGGCAAAGATGTGGAGTGGTGGTTGAGATGGGCTTAGTTGAATGAGGGAGGCATCAATAGTAAGTTAAGGGCCTTTGAATAAGCCGCACGGTGCATTGGGCATGAGAATACCTGTGGTGATTCCTAAACGTTTTAAAAGTGCACTAACATGGGCACTCCGTGTCGAGCGGTGGGAGGGGCTGTGACCCAGTTAGCATTAGGCTTGAGGCCGAGGACTTTAAACTCTGGTACACCAAGTTCAGGGATGTTATAAGTGACCTAAGCCTAGTCAGGAGGGTCTCGTCGATAGTTTACAACCTGCTTAACCAGGGGTGCAGCGAGGAGGACGTGATCAAGGCCGTTGAGGAGATACTCAGGGGTGTTAACGTGGATCCACTGGCCATTAGGAGGGGTGAGTTCCAGGGGTTGAGGAGTGACGTGGTTGAGGTTTTAAAGGTAATATTCCCAAACGCCACCCAGGAAACCAAGCCACCATTCTTCCTGGGCGAGGGAAGTGGTGGGAGGGCTGTTAAGCAAGCACCATCAACCACCGGGCGGGTTAGGAGGGCTAGGAGGGTGATTAGGTTTAGGGGCCTTGAACTGGTCTCATGGATCATGGTAGCGGCCTCAACGGTAACAGCCATAGCGTCACTCATAACCGGCGAGAGACTAATACTGGGCATAGGCCTATCATTAGCCCTACTCTTCCTAATAATAGCCCTCATAACCCACATACGCATGCTGTAACCTACAAGGAGCCTCACACGGCTTGTTCGGTAGCTCACCCACAGGTACCTTACCTAGTCTCATGCCCCGTTCCCCGCATGCCTGTGTCCCTAATCATTCTTCATCCCTTGTCGGGGCTTGTCCCCATTCTTGGGGCATCATTGGTCAGTTTTCCCACGGGGCTGGGTGCTCGGGCACTCACAGTTGCCTCGTGCCCGAGGCTACCACCACCCCTCCTAGGCAGAATTTAAGCATTTCACTGGCAAAAATTTATAAATAGCTACTGGGTAGGTGAGGTAGGTTTAAGGTTCCTCATCTCATGCCTCATTACTTACAGCTGATCTAAGATGAGGTATAAACTAAAGGTTTTTATAACCCTTTAAATCCATTAATGGGACTGCGTCATTACCAATAATGGTGGATGCCATGGTTAAGAGGACTCGGACAAGCAGCTTTGGTGTAACTGGGAGGGAGAGCCATGACTCATCACCCTTCTACTCACGGAAGCTTTACAAAGATGTTAAACTCCCCGAGCCCTCGCCTAAAGACTTAGTGGAGAATAAGGTACCTAGTGAGCTTCTCGATAAGGTTATCCTTGGGGATGCCCGTGACGTGCTTAGGAAGTTGCCTGACAACAGCGTGCACCTGATGGTCACCTCACCACCCTACAACGTGGGTAAGGAGTACGATGAGGACTTGACGTTGGGCGAGTACCTAGACTTCATCGGGGAGGTTATGCGCGAGGTCTACAGGGTGCTTGTCTGGGGAGGGCGTGCATGCTTCAATGTGGCCAACCTCGGGAGGAAACCCTACATACCCCTCCACGCCTACCTCATACAACTGTTCGAGGGGATTGGCTTCCTCCTAAGGGGTGAGGTGATTTGGGATAAGGGGGACGCCGTCAGTGGGGCATCCACGACCTGGGGCTCCTGGCAATCAGCGGTTAACCCAGCGTTGAGGGACCAGCACGAG